>Ga0272443_10000072_pt1 | contig 198186 bp, 190 predicted proteins | sample SSMAcet12_FD_193581 | JGI IMG/M metagenome (GOLD analysis project Ga0272443, IMG submission 193581) | Marine sediment archaeal communities from Little Sippewissett salt marsh, Falmouth, MA, United States - SSM-Acet-12 | ecosystem: Environmental > Aquatic > Marine > Wetlands > Sediment ... | reverse complement strand
GCTTCCGACGTCACGTCCAATTCGCCTACTATCGTCTCCTCGACGGTCTACAGGAATTCGTCCGCCTCCATCCCACCGCCCTGACCGACCCTCAACCCCCACCAAGCCAAAACGGGTAATCGCGTCTGGGTGTGCTCGATGTGACTGCCTCGCAGCACGGCAGTCCCTCTATAAAGACGTCGAAGACGCCCTCTACCAGAGGATGTGCCCGGCCCGATGCGAGGCACGATTGGCCGGCGCGGCGGGATTCGGATGGTTCTGCTGGTAGGCCACCGGCCAGCCACGCTGCAAGAGGTTGGCCAATATCGTGCGTTGATTGCGGCAGCCATCGTCTTGGGCGATATTCTGTTGTTCCCAGGGGTCCGAATCGAGATCGTAAAGCTCGAATTTGCGCAGCGACGTTGCGCGTGATTGCCAATCCGTGTAGCGCCACCGCTTGGTTCGCACGGAGCAGCCGCGGTGGCCGCCCACCCAGCAAACGGTAAAGGCCGCCAACTTCCAGGGCTGACGCGCATCGGCCAGCAACGGAGCAAGGCTTACTCCTTCCAGACCATCGGGCGGGGGGATCACCAACAGTTGACACAGCGTCGGAAACAAGTCGACCAACTCGACGATTTCGTCGCACACGATTCCTTTGGTGGTCACCCCGGGAACGCGAATCAGCAGCGGCACACGGGTGCACTGCTCGAGAAGTGTGGAATCACCCCATAAGCCGTGTTCGCCCAGTTGAATCCCGTTGGCACCGAAGATGATCACAATGGTATTGTTACTGAGCCCTGTGCGCTTCAGAGCATCGAGTACAACGCCAATCTGGGCGTCGAGGAACGACAACCGGCCGTAGTACGCGCGAATGGTCTGACGGGTGTCCCCGTCTTTCATCGCGCCCTGGCAATTGCCTTTCAAGACCGCGTCATCGCGATCACCGTGTCTCACGACCCTTGGAACGTTGGCATCTTTCTGCGGGCACGCCACCGGCAGGGGGATCGTGTCGGGGGGGTACCGGTCGAGGTATTCGTCCGGACAGCGCGACGACACCCAAGGCCCGGCGAAGTCAAGGGACAGGAAGAACTGTCTCTTCTGCTGAGCCAACTGCTCGAGGACGTGGGCAGCCAGCCTGGCTTTCTGACTGTCGGTCTCGTTCAGTTGCGGATCGTCTTGAAGTTCCGGCGGACCCGGAACCGCAAGCAAGTTGCCTATATTCACAGTGGTGATGCCGTACTGATCCAAGAGCTCCGGCAGCGATCGTGTTCCAGCGGGCAAACACTGGTCCAACAGGTCGGCGTTGCTGTGGATGCCAGTTGTCTCCGGTCTCAATCCTGTTAGAAAGGAGCTGCGCGACGGATACGCCATGGGAGCCTGACAGTAGCATCTGGCGAAGCGTACAGCCGTGCTGACAAAGCGATCAATATGTGGCGTCTGCGCGATTGGATGGCCATAGCACGCCAGCCTCGATGCGGATATGTCATCAATATTGATGAAGAGAACGTTCATTCCGGAGGTGTGGGACATCGCCAGAGAGGCCCTTGATAGTTTCACCGGGCCCGTAGCAGCCCATAGAGCCGCACCGGCGAGAACACCCCTGAGGAACGTACGCCGTTTCATCCCACATCCTCCTTCCTTCTACGAGAACGCTCGAAGCGATTCAACCCATCTCCGAGACACAGATAGCATACCCTCAATAGACAAGTTCTTCAAGCACAGCGACCAGGGGGGGAAGCTGATCTTCCCATTCCGTCCGTTGCGGGATTCCGCGGGTTGTCCCGCTGTCCTGATCTCTCGCCGACGACTGCCGATGCGAGAGTGGTTGTTGAGCAGCAATCGTTTGCTCCGGGCGCTGCGCGAGCGAACGGAAGCAGCCCCGGAAAAAAAGGCCCGCAAAATGCGGCAAACGGGCAAAAAAGCCCCTTGTCAGTGGCCCATGAGAGCGTTAGAATCACATGATTCCTGCCGAAGTTGTCGGCCTGAGCACGCTGCCAAGTGCAAAGGATTCGTGCGGATGTCAAGGCAGGCCGACTCTGGCGGTACGGTGGCTTATTCGATACGGAGAAGGGACGCAATTGGAGGCGCAGTTATGGCGGATATGCTCACTAGACTGGAGTCACTTGCCCAACCGATCAAGGTGGCCATTGTCGGGGCCGGTCATACCGGAAAAGCACTTCTGTACCAATGTCAGATTACGCCAGGCATAGAGTGTGTCGCGATTGCGGACATTGATGTGCCCAAGGCGGTGGACGCCTGTACAGCGTTGGCGTGCAAGTATGAGGTCGCCGAGAGTCAGGCGAGTTTGCAGGACGCCATCGCCCGCGGCGCGGTCGGGGTGTGCGAGAACGGGGAGTTTCTGGCCCAATGCGAGGGCGTGGACGTACTCATTGAATCGTCCAGTGCGGTGGCGGCGGGGGGGCATTTCGCCGCGGTGGCCCTCGAGAGTGGCATTCACGTGGTCATGATGAACGCGGAGGCGGATCTGATCTTCGGCCCCCACCTGATGCACCTGGCGGAGAGAAACGGCGTCGTCTATACCACGTGCGACGGTGATCAGCCCGGCGTCATGCAGCGTCTGGTCCGTGAGATCCACCTATGGGGCTTCGAACTGGTCATGGTAGGGAACATCAAGGGTTTTCTGGACCGCTATGCGAACCCAACCACGATCGTTCCCGAAGCCGACAAACGGTTTCTGGACTACAAGATGTGCACGGCCTACACCGATGGGACGAAGTTGTGCGTTGAAATGGCGTTGATGGCGAATGCCCTCGGGCTCAAGACCGACGTCCCGGGGATGCACGGCCCCCGAACGGACGACATCCTCAACGTTTTTGACCTGTTCGATTTCGAGCGGCTTCATCAAGGCGGGACCGCGGTGGTCGACTACGTCCTCGGTGCCAAGCCCTATGGCGGGGTCTTTGTGGTGGCCCGAACCGACAATCCGTTCCAGCAGAAGATGATGGACTACTTCCCCTCGCAGCAGGGTGACGGTCCATTCTACGTATTCAACCGGCCTTACCATCTGTGTCATGTCGAGGCGATGCAATGTGTCGCGGAGGCGTTTCTGGACCATGATGCGCTGCTGGTACCGACCCACGGTTTCAAGACCAACGTGTACGCCTACGCCAAGCGCGATCTTCGCCAGGGCGAGAAGCTCGATGGTATCGGTGGGTATACTTGCTACGGGCTGATCGAGAACTGTTCGGAGAATGTCAGACTTCCCGGGCTCCCCATTTGTTTGGCCGATGATATCGTCTTGAAACGAGACATTGCAAAAGACGAGAAGATTTCGCTTCGGGATGTTACCTTCGACGCCGATCGCACCGATTACCGCTTGTACGCGTTGGCCGCGGGAAATCCCGACGTGGTCGCCTTATAGAAGGCGAGACCGCTCTGACCCATGGTGCGGGAGGGGGAACGCAGGCATTCTTACGGGGCGCAGGGGCGAGGAGGACGGCAGACGAACTGGTCTCCCCCCAAATTCTTGCCCGACTCAGATGGATTTGAGTTGCACCATGGGCCGCCTGTAGCGTAGGATGTCACTGGCAGGAATGACAGAGAGCAGTGCGCCGCGGTGGCCAGGAGATTCGTAGGCTGCTGCGCGAATCCCAGCCGTGCTCTCCCCGAGGCCGAGAAACGATTTCTCGACTTGAAGATGTGTGCGCCTGGTGGCGACGGCAGGGGATTGCGTGTGGAGATGGTGTGGTATGCCAACCGTTTTGATTTCAGACCCTTTCCTCTCACCAGGAAAGCGGCAGGCGCGGTGAGATCATGAAGCTAGGGATTGCTGTTGTCTACATGGTCAGTGAGAGGAACGAGCAGCTCCTAGACCTTCAACTCAGCCAGATCGATGCCAACACGAAGGTGCCGTACAAGATCTACGCGTGCGTCAACGAGCTGCTGCCCCAATTTCGCGAGAAGCTTGAGCGCAATCCCAACGTCAAGATCTGCCCCTGCCGAACTTACGAGAAGGGAACGGGATTGCTGAAACAGGACGCGGCCAAAGTGCCTACACGCGGATTGGTGGCCGTGGGCAGCAAGTACGAGCACTCTTTCTATCTGGAGCAACTAATCCAGATGGCCTTCGAGGACGGCATGACGCATGTAGCGATGCTGCACGCCGACTCGTTTCCGATCCGCGCCGGCTGGGCGGAGGAACTGGCACTCATGTTGACGGATCGATGTGTATTGGCCGGTATCACACGGGATCCGCAGCGCGATCACAAGCCGCTGACGGCATGCATTCTCTATCATCGTGATTTCTACCTCAAGTACCAGCCTCGCCTTATCCTTTCGCAGGAGGAATTCGACTCGGAGGACTATCATCGCTACTGCCATGCCTGCCCGCATGTGACGGATTCCGGATTTGGCTACGGCTTCAAGATGTTCATGAATGACCTGACCTGGCATCCCCTGATGCGCTCCAACAAGGGCGGCAACCACATGCTGTTTGCCAGCATCTACGGGGACCTGATCTTTCACCTCCATGCGACGACGTTCATCGAGCGCACGAAGAAGGTCGGCTTCACCGGCCAATCCAACGACGGGAGCCAATTCCGCAAGCTGAGCCGCACCGTGGCGCGAGCCGTTTTGCCGACGCCGGTGCGCTTGAAGGTGCGGAAGTCCTTGCCCGAGCGAATCCGGGACCCGCAGGACTATCTCGATCGCAAGGCATGGGAATACGAGCGCAAGTGCCTGTTCGACGATCCGCAGGCTTACTTGAACTATCTCCGCACCGGTGCTCGCTGACCAGGCACTTCGCCGACCGGTGTTGTGGCCGCCGGTCGAGCCGGCGCGGACGCTTGATTCGTCAGGTAAACGCCTGATACGACCATCACCGCACCGACGCCGAGAGACGCCGTCAGGGGTTCTTCGAGTAGCAGGAAGGCCAGCAGTACGGCGAAGATCGGTACCAGATTGATGAGCAAGCCAGCCCTCGTGGCACCGACACGCTTGACGCCCTCGTAGAACCACACGAAGCCAATGACCGTGGCAAAAACTGCCATGTACAGGATGGCCAGCCAATCGCAGAAGGACGCCCGGCTCAGGTTCGCACCGAGCCCTTCGAGACAGGCTGCCACAAACAGAGCGGCAGTTCCAATGACAACGGAATACGTCACGGCCACCAGTGGAGACACGGTACGCATGGCCGCTTTGCCGATGAGCGAATAGGCCACCCAACTGAAGACACACCCCAGGATAAGCAGTTCGCCCACACCGAGTACGTCGCCCGAACCCCATTGCAGGTGGCCGCGCGATACCACCACCGCGGCCCCGGCGACGGACAGAAAGATTCCCGCGATCCTGATCGGTCCGAGCCTTTCCCTTAAGAACAGCGCCGAAGACAGGGCGATAAACGCCGGCGTGGTGGCGATAATGAGTGACGCCCGTCCGGCTTCGATCAGCCTCAGACCTTTGAAGAACATGACGTTGTAAGCGAAGATGCCGGTCGCACCCAGCAGTGCCATCGCGGCGATCTGGATGGCGTTCAATCGGGGCCACCGTCCCTCTTTCCACCGCGTCAATCCCAGGAGCAGGGCAGCTGCCACCGCGAAGCGCAGGAAGGCGATGCTGTACGGTCCCAAATGCGCAGAGACATACTTACCCGCGATGAAGGCACCACCCCAGAAAAGAGCGGTCAGGCAGAGTTTGACGTACGTCTTTGCCACGACTAGGATCGCCCCTTCAGCAGGGCCAGGAAATCCGACGCCGTCAGTTCCGCCAGGCTGTCGACCACCCGATCCGCCATCGACAGTTCTTCCCGCGTCCGCGTCGTCGTTACCGCGATCACGCACATGCCGGCGGCTTTGCCCGCCTGGACTCCGTGTATCGCGTCTTCAACGACCGCACAGCGTGCGGGAGGCAGCACCAGTTGTTCGGCCGCCTTGAGAAACGTCTCGGGGGCCGGTTTTCCTTCACGTACCTGCTCCTTGGTCACCCGGACATCGATGTAGTCGGCGAATCCCAACGAGGTCCAGAACACGTCCAGGTTGGCCCGCGGGGCGGACGACCCAATCGCCAGTCTGAAGCGGCCGGCCTTGAGGTCGCGCAACAATGGCAGCACGCCGTCGGCCGCGGCCGGACGACTCTCGACGAGTTCTCGGTAGCGCTGTTCCTTCCAGTCCGAAAGCAGATCCAACTCCCGCGGGCCAACGTTTGGCCTGAGCATGGGGATGATCGTATCGTTCTGCATGCCGAACGTGCGACTGAAGAACTCGTCCGTCATCTCCAGGTTCTCTTTGGCCGCCAGGTCGTACCATGCCTGACGATGGGCCCAGCCGCTATCGACGAGAACGCCGTCCATATCGAAGATTACACCGAACTGATCGTTACTGGATGACATCGATTCAACGACTCCTTCATGATTTCTCTGCGACGCCTCCAGGGCCCACGTGGTCCCGGACGGTCGCGCAAGAGCGCTCCATCCTAGCGGCCTCTCGGGTGCGGTCAAGAGAAACAGCCACAACGATTGATGTGACTGCCGTGCGACGGTACACTGTTGGCTCAGGCAACGTGAAGTCGCGAGGAGAAAGGCCATGGGAAATCAGTGCGAGTGCGGTTCAGACGGAGGCCAGGGCCATTTTTGTCAGACGGCGTGCATGCCGTTCAGGGCCCTGGCGTGGGCAATCGTCCTTATCGGCGCGGTGTTGGGCCCCTGGGCGGGGGCTGTGGGGGCCGAGCCAGGGGGGCTGCTGTACATCAATACGAGTTTCGAGCACGCCTCGCCGCTCTATTGGGAAACTGGCCCGGATGGGGCGGTCCACATCTATCTGGTCTATGACCAGGAAAGGGCTTCACCCAACCGCGCGAACGGGCATTGGTTCTTCCAGTTGCAGGCGGTGCCCGGGGCAGAGTTGACGCTGGTCTTGCATAATTTCGACAACGTATGGAATGGCAAACCCGGTTCACCGCTCGACAACCGCACGATTGGCTTCGCCTCGGTCGATGGCAAGTCTTGGCGTGTCTTTCGGGCCGAGACAACTGCCGACAATTGTCTAAAATTCAGCGTCACCGTACCGAGGGGCTCGCTCTATTTGGCTCGGCTGGAACCCTACGGCCTCGCGCAGTTGGAGGCACTCAAGGCGAAGATTCGTGGCCACGTCGGCGTGCAGATTACCAACATTGGCCAGACGGTGGAGGGGCGTACCCTGGAGATCCTTCGCATCGGCCGACCCGACGCGCCGAATCGCGTGTTGTTGCGGGGCCGCGCTCATCCTTGGGAACCGGGTGGCAACTGGGTGATACAGGGGCTGATTCGACGTCTGTTACGGGGTGACATTGAGGCGCAACGCTATCTGGATACGTACTGCGTTTATGTCATGCCCATCGCGAACAAGGACGGCGTGGCCCGGGGCCGAACGCGCTTCAATATGCTCGGGGCCGATCTGAATCGCAAGTGGGACAAAGCGCCCGATCCTCACACGAACCCGGAGAACCACGCGCTGGAAACCTGGCTGCAAGGGATGATCGACCAAGGGCAGAAACCCGATCTGATGATCGATTTGCACAATGACAACAGCGGCCGACTTCACATCAGCCGACCCGGGATCGACCTGGAAGCGTATCTGGCGAGGATGAAGGCATTTGAGGCGGTGTTGCGCCAATACACCTGGTTCACCGAGGGCAGCACGACCGCCAGTTTCAGAAACCCCGGGAGTATCGGCGAGGGGCTCCTGGAGCGCTTTGGGATCAATGCCTGTGTGCTGGAACTCAACGCCAACTGGATCGCGGGCCTGAACGACTATCCGTCCGCCCAGAACTGGGAACGCTTCGGCGCCCAACTGGGCGAGGCGTTCTACCACTATTTCAAGGCGACAACCGCCAAACGCTGACGCTCTTGTCTATCCAAGCTCTTTCTAGGGCTCGTAGCCCAGTTTGGACCAGACGCCGCGCTGGACGCGATGGAGGTCTTCGTTGCCCGGCTGGGTCGCTTCGCTGCTATTACGGCCGCTACTCTGCCAGATGTCATAGTCGGCGTTCGCAACATCAAGGGTCCGCGGATCCTTCCATTTCCAGTATTCGCTGTGGCCGTCGGCGAAAGAGAAATTCGTCCCGTCTCCATGGCGAGCCGTAACTTGATCCCACCATCGTTCCTCCTGATAGTGGAGCGTCCAGCTATTGGGACTGAGTCGACCTTCATCGAGAAAAACGATGCGCTCGCTGGCCCGCTTGATCTGCGAGCGGCGATAGACCATCAGTTTCTCCGTCCCGGGTATTCCATCGTAACCGTTCATCGAATCGGGAAGGGCGTAGGTGACCAGCTCGCCCCGGACCCCGGTTGGACATTTGTACAGTTGCTCCTCGGGAACATAGGGGAATAGTGTCCCGGAACGGATGCCGTCCAGGTACGCCTCCCGCGTGGCATCTGCCCCGGGATACACAACCCACGCATAGCTCAATCCGGTGTTGGCATAGGGGATCTTGTCGTCGTTGGCATCGGCATACAGAATCCAGGCCATGGTCAACTGCTTGCAGTTGCTCAGACACGAGATCCGCTTGCCCTGCTCGCGCGCCCGGTTCAGGGCGGGCATCAGAATAGCCATGAGGACGGCGATGACGGCGATGACGACCAGGAGTTCGATCAGGGTGAAGGCTTTCTCGTCGCGGTGCATAGAGACTTCTCCTTTCCCGCGGGAGTCGGCTCGTGCCGTGTGCCCGCGGACAATCCCAGTGTTAACCACAAACCTATTCTAACCGAACCTCCGAGGCTGAGCAAGCGTGTATTTCCCCCGCCAAAAAACGAATTTGGGGCCTGTGTCGATTTGACACAGGCCCCAAGCGTAACACTGTAACCCTATTGACACTCTACTCTTAGAAAGGCATGACGATCGGCTCAGTCCTGCCGGCCAGTCCGGCCACCTCGGCCGCGGACAAAGCCCGCTGGTAGATGTAGACGTCGTCGATCTGCCCACTGAACCAGTTGTCAGTGGCGTCGAAAACTCCGCCGCCGCCGATATTGACCGGGTAGGTGGACGAGCCATAGGTGTCGGTAATCGCCGTACCACCCGAGATGGCCGGCTTGCCGTCCAAGTAGATTGTTACGGTCTGGCCGTCACCGACGGCCACGATGTGATGCCAATCGGCGTCGGCATCGTAGGCCCAAGCCAAGTTGACCGCGCCGCTGCCGGCGCTCCAGATCTGGACGTTGTTGCTGGCCGAGATCCCGTACTCGATGCAGTCGTTCTGGCCGATGAGCCCGCTGCGGTCACCAAGCGAGAGGTCACCCTTGAGCCAGCAGGCAATGGTGAATGCCTGGAGGTCGCTGAGCAGGCTGGCACCGGTGGTGATATAGTCACGGCTGCCATCGAATCCGAGGGCGCTGCCGCTGACCCCGTTGATCCAGGTCGGGTCGCCATCGATGGTACCGGTGTTGCCATTGCCCGAGGCATCGGCCACGGTGGTACCGGCCCCTTCGTCGAGCGCGTAGTGCAGCACGAGACCCGCCGTATCCGGTTCCACCGGCGTGACGACTTCGATCTCCTTGGGATACAGCCGGATATCATCAATGTAGACGATTCCTTCTGCGCCGCTACCCTCGATACCGATGACCAGCTTCGTGACGCTCTGGAGATTGGCACCAACAGAAGACAGATCGATCAACCAAGGCTGCCACTGGGCTTTGTTGATATCAGAGGCAGGGCCGTCGTAAGCGATCTTGGTGTTGTTGATCATGAGATACAGTTGGCCCGTGTTGTCCTGGGCTCCATGGAATTGCACGGCCAGCGTCTTGATGCCATTGCCAACCCAGTTCTGCGGCGTCGCAAAGGTTCGCTCTGCTTCCGAGACGGTCGTACTCGAGTTGTCATAGAGCAGCGGCATCGACTGATCGCCGCTGTTGACAATGGTCTGCTCGGCAAAAGGCGACTCCAGATATCCAACCGTCGAGCCGGTTTCGTTGACCCAACCGTCGGCCCAGATTTCATAGATGCGCTCGCCTTCATCGTCGCCGTAGCTCTCGAAGTTTTCCACAACGAAGAACTCCTGGGTCGAGAAGCTCCAGATGCGACCTTCCCAGGCACTGATGGCCTCGGCCTCATTGACTTCATTGACCTTCCAGTAGTACGTGCTGTCCAGTTGCAGGTCCAAACCACTGAGGGCGTAATCGGTGCTGGCCACGGTGTCGACCAGGACGCTGCCTTCGGCCACGGCCGCTTCATCGGCACTGAGATAGACCTCATGGGCAGCCGCTTCGCGACCCGCCCGCCAGCTCAGCGCGCCGTTGGGATTGACGTCGATCTCCTCGTCGGCCGGCTGCGGCTCGCGGGCCAGGACAGGAATGTACGTGAAGCGAACTTCACTGAGCCCGAACTGTCCCAACATGCCGTAGCCACTGTTAACGGTGAGCTTGACATACTGTGCCGCAACGCCGGCAAAATCGATGGTCGTGTTGGCTGCATAGTTGGCTTGAGAGGTCGCCTGGGCAAACTGAACATCGCCCAGGACAGTCCAATCAGTACCGTTCTCCGAATACTCTACCGTGACATCCTTGAGCCCGAAGCCGAGCATCATTTCAAACATCACGTTGTAGTTCCAGACCGTCATCTCGTACAGCTTGTAGACGCCGTCGAACTCATACTGGATGGCCAGCGGATCGACGCCGTTGCCGACAGCCAGCCACATGTCCGAGGCGGTCGTCGAATGCTGATCGTCTGCGCTCAGGCCGGAACCGTTGACCGTGTTCTCCGGACCGGCATCGGCCTCGGAAACGCCGGTGGTCGTGGCGATGATATTCTGGACCGGATACGCCAGCGTCTCGACCGTGAAGCTCCAGACGTTGCCAGCAAAGACGGCGCCGTCGCCGGCGACTTCATCAATGCGCCAGTAGTAAGTCTGCCCGAACTCGAGCCGTCCTGTATCATAGGTGAGTGCTGTCTGTCCCTGGCTGGCCAACACGTCCATAGGATTGGCTCGGCCGGCGGCCGCAACGTCCTCGGCACTGGTACCCAGATACACATCATGCGCCGTGGCCGACTCGCCCGCCATCCAGGTCAGCGTCAAATCACGCGGAATGTCCGTTGCCTCGCTTTCGGGGCTCGGCGCCGCCGCGAGGGCCGGATCGGCAAGGCCTCCCATGATGGCCTCAATCTCTTCGGCGGTCAGCGCCCGGCTGAAGAACGACACCTCGTCCAGGGCACCGGTCATGCGGCGTCCCGACTGTCCGTCGGTGCCGTCACCACCGAGATAGACGTTGCCGTCCCAGGTGGCGGCCGCGTGGCTGGCTACGTTGGCCGAGGCTTCGACGCCGTTGACGTAAAACGTCGCCTGGTCGGGCTCGACCGTTACCGCCGCGAATGTCCACTCATTGTCGACAACATAAGCGTCCCCACGATAGCCCCAGCTTGCCGAATCGTCGTTCCAGTGATAGGCCAGGCGATAGTCCGCGAGCACGTTGAAGCCATGGGCGCTGCCTTCGCGATGCATCATCAGCGAGGCCCAATCGGGCTGGGCGCCGTAGGGTTTGATCCACCCGGCCATGGTGGCCTCCGTAAGGGTCAAGTCCATGGCGGGAATTTCGATCAGCGTGGGAATCGTCAACTCGACCGCCGTGCCGTAGACACCCTCGACCCACACGGGATCGCCATTGACGAACGCGCCGTCATTGCCATTAACGGACGAGTCGGCGACCACACTGCCTTCCCCTTCGTCGCACGTCCACCAGCCGATCAGGGCCGGGTCGTCGAGAGGACTGTAAGCGGAGGCCGATCCGCTCAGGCCCGCAACCAATACGATCATTAGAAGAGTGAAATGAACTGGATACTTCAACATCAATGCCGCTCCTTACACGAAGATTTCTCAGAGGTGCCCGGACCATGTGTCAGAGCCACCGTGCCTCAGACGAAGCGCCCAACGAGGCGACAGCCGTACTGTAGGCGACAATAGACCTCTCCCTTGTCGATAGACTGCTAGAAATGAATGCTGTACATACCTCCTTCCGGCAGAGAGACCATCACCCTGGATATGAACAAGATACGTGAACGGGGAATTGAAATGCCAACCGGTCACTCCCGCTCGACGTGTTGCCAAGAACACATCGCGTCAGAGTTCCCGACACCGACCCCAGGTACAACCTTATCTTGACACACCACCGGCGTGCGCACCAGCAAGCCACACGCCCAGTGAAACTCAATGCTAGAGTTTCAATCTTGAAATTATGTTAACATATCGGCATGCTGCGAACAAGAGAATTCGCGCGGACTGAGTGGTAGCTTGGGACTATTATGACGATTATAACAACGCTGAGAAACCCCCGTGGGGGCAAGGAGATTGGCACACTGAGCCGATCGGCGGGTGTTCTTGTGCCCCGGTGATGGGGATGCATGCTCTCAGCGCGATGAGCTCGGTTGCCCCGTAACTTCCGACAGCACGGCATCATCCTGCTGGTCGAAGCTCCACACGCTGCTGGTCCCGTCCTCCTCTTCGACGATGCAGACTTTCTGCGGAACGAATTGGGTGCCATTCCAGATCCAGCGCACGGTCACCTTGCCGTACATGACGTTCTTGTAGTCGAGGCTGTTGCAGTTGGTGGCGTCCACGGCTGCCAGACGCTCGCTGGGCCGTCCGGCCGTGTCATCAAGTGGCGAGGTGTCCAGAGGAACCGCGTTGGCTGCGCTTCGTTCAATCGTATCAAGTTCCGATACGTCCGGCCTGCTCAGTTCGTCCGTCCCGGAAGGATCTGGATCGGGCCCAGACTCCTCGGCGGTCCAGGTTGAAGCTGGGCTGCGGAGAGCATCCACGTCGGCCTTCCCGGATTGTGGCGGGTTGCTGCACAACAACAACACCAGCAGTGCCACCGACACAATGACGAATTCAACTCTGGTCGCTCGCGCCCACATGCTCATAATTCCTATTGCGGTATCACATCCCTTGCTCTCAAGACAGCTACGGGCCGGTCCTCTCGGACCGGTACCCTGGGCCGCTCTTTTTAAAATCGGTAGCCAGGGGACCCCACATAAAACATAGCCCAACTTTCTGCGAATCCAAATGCGCAGCGTAGGGCGATATCGCTATTTCGAGGGCAATACCGGACTTTCGCCGTGGTCGGCGCCGCGTTCTAGTTAGAGGTGGAACCGCTTGCGGCGTCCGATAAGGCAGGGTTGTCCTGCGGAAGCGCTCGCGCGAAGTAGTAGAGCGGGGGGTGTTCCATCTCGCTGATCGTGAAGTAGCCGCGTCCTTCGCCGTCGAAGGCAATCCCCTCGCCTTGCGGCTCGCTCACCAGCGGAATGCCCACCGGCTTCTGCTCGAAAGCCTTCCACAGCGGTTGGCCGTCGGGTCGTTGCCAGAGCGAGGCGTTGTACGGACTGCGAACGATGATCTCGCGACCATCCGGGGACACGTCGCCTGCGACCGCGAAACCCCAGGGGAGGGTGGCCACGCGTGTCAGGACGGTGGGTGCGGTCGTCGATTGCGGGTAGGGGGCTCGATAGACCCGATTGAAAAGCTCGCGCTTCGTAATGAGGTAGATGTCCTTGGTCTGAGGATCGACGAGCAGCGTCTCGGCGTCGCGCGGGCGATCGGGGTAGGCCAATTCGATCGACTCGGCCGGCCCAATTCCCCGGCGGCCGAACGGACGCCCGGCATCGATCTCCGGTTCGGGGACACGGTAGATCCTCACGGAGCTGTAGCGCCCCTGGTTATCACCGATGTCGCCAATGTACAGATAGTCCCGTCCAGGCTCCGGCCCCGGTCCCACGGCAATATCCTCCCAGTCGCGCGCGCGAGCCTGCGCCACCGTGCAAACCCCCAGCAGCTTGGCCTTCGTATCGATGGCGAACAGTTGCGGCCTGTCGCCCGAATCGTTATGAACCCACAGAACCCCCGTGTTCTTGCGGCTGGCCACGATGCCCGATGCTTCGCGAACCATCGAGGTCTCCAGCACCCCAACACGCTGACCAGCCGAGAATTCCTTCGACCATGCGCACGAACAGCTCATCGATGCGACGAGCACCAGGATAACATGGCAGATGCGAGATAGTTGAACCATCGAACCTCCGAGCCAGCAAAGTGCCAACGCCGATTCAAGCGCCGGGTCCAGGCCATTCTACAGACCCGGCCCACATCAGCCAAAAACATTCTTCCGATGACGTAACTCGGCGAAGACCTCTGCTGCCGGCGCCGCGTTCATGCCCAGCACCGCCTTGATGGTATCGTCACCGCTCTTCAAAAAGATGTTCGTTGCCTTCTCCTGGGCCATCGTCGAGGGAACCGTGGGGTGGCCCTGCGTCGCAGCTTGTCTGACGTCGCGCAGCCTCTGCTGCACGGTCTGGTCGTGCGGGTCGATAGAAAGGGCGAATTCGTAGTTCTCGGCTGTGTAGTCGTGGCCGCAGTAGACCAGCGTCTCGTCCGGTAGCGGCGTCAATTTCGCCAGCGACCGCCACAAGACGGACGCATCGCCTTCCATCGGCCGGCCGCATCCGCCTACAAACAGGGTGTCCCCCGTCCAGACCACAGTCGGTTCGTCCGAAGCAGCCGGCCTCGAGACGTAGCAGACAGACGTGCGCGTGTGCCCCGGCGTGGCGAGAACGGTCAACTCATGCGAGCCTAGCATGAGCACATCGCCATCAGCAATGGCCCGGTCCACCCCTTTGATCCGGCGCTTGTCCGGGCCGATTACCTCGCATCCCGTCTGCGACTTCAACTCGGTTACACCGGCCGTGTGGTCCCAGTGGTGATGCGTGATCAGCACCGTCGTCAACAGCAAACCGTGACGATCCAAAGCACGGAGAACGACCGACGCATCACTCGGATCCACCACGAACGCGTTGCGACCGTCGTACGGATGCACATAGATGTAATTGTCCCCACAGGTCAGGACGATCGTCGGATCTCTCATGGCACTCTCTCTTGACCTCATCGCTGTTCTTGTGAACCGCCGTTCGAGGGTTTTCAGCCTGAAGCTAACCAGGGAGGATTCGTTCGTCAAGCGTCTTGAGAAAGAGTGCGGGCCAGCCGACAAAGGACAAAAGGACAGCCGTCTGACTCCGCGTCAGACGGCCGTTCCTTTCGGGATACTCTTGCTGAATATCCCCGGGCTGCGTGCTTCTGCCAAGCACAAGCAGCGGTCAAGTGAGACTCATGGTTGTCCGCTTAGAATCCGTAGACCACACGAAGCTGCTCGTTCGTGGGAATACTCGTGTAACACTCGCCGCGGGGGCCAACATACCAGGGCCCGTCTTTCACCAACTGGACCGAGATTCTCGATCCATTCGAGTTGGTCACCCAGAGCGTCAGCGTTGTGGGCTGGACTTGAACGGTTGGCACGGTGACCCTGATTGTTGGCAGAGGATCGATCACAATGTGTCTCGTAGTCGGTCTTGGCACGATCACAGGCCGCGGACGGGGAGGCCCGAGGCGAACGAAACGACGGTGCCGGGGACCAACCACAACCGCTCTCCGGTACCGTGGTCCGATCCAGTAGCCCGCACCTGCATGCGATGAGACCACCACCGTCGACCGTGCTCGGCCGTGCGCCAGTGCCGGGGTCCCGGCCAGTTCGCTCAAGAGTGCCATCACTACCACTGTGACAACTATCGTCGATGTCCATCTGTGCCGCATCATCGTCCTACCCTTTCATTGATTCGTCGTCACGTTCGATCCAAGTGCCGTGCATCAAAGAGCCCAACGGCTTAGCGCGTGCCGTCTACTCAATAAAGGCACTGGGCGCAGAACGGGTAACACAGCCAGGGCACGTCTGGACATCCGGCGGGCGAGGGCTACAAGCAAAGAGGCCTTGCCAGGGAGCATAAATCCCTCTGGCAAGGCCTCTTATCGTCACTAGGAGCCGGGCATATCGGCCCGCTCTCAGGCCGGATCTATTTCTTGGCCTGGCGTTTCATGTTCAACGTGCCGCGACTGGAGCCGCGGTAGCCGTAGCTGTCCGTACCGTATACAGAAATCTTCATGGTATCCTTGTCGACCTTGGCGTGGACCATCTCGGTCTTCTCCCGGGTACCGTCGGCCCTGGTGTTCTCCATGTTGTGGGCCGCGCCGGTGTAGTCGTCGCTCCAGGTCCCGTTGTACATGCCGCCCTGGTTGTCGGCACCCATCTGGACCACCTCCTGACGGGCCGGGACGAAAAGAATCATGCCGTGGTACTTGAAATCGCCCATCTTGAAGTCCACCAGGACGACGTGCCGGTCGAGACCCCACTTGTACTCGAGTTCAACGGTCTGCCCCTCGTCCGTGGTGGCGGTCCATTTGCCGAGCAGCCAGTCGTAGCCGTATTCCATGACGAGATCGCCGAGATTCTGCTGAGCGGCCGCCGGAACCGCACTGAGAGCCAACAGACCCAATCCGAGTAGACACAGGCTTTTGATGTTCATGAGTTCTCCTTTCCTATGGTAGAGTTTATCGCAGAGATTGCCTCGCCGGTCCCGACCGGTCGAGACTCAAACCGATGATTCACCAATATAACAATCGAAACGGCCGTCCGTCTTTGCACGCGCCGATTTTTTTCTCGCCCAAAACCGGCCCTCGACGGGCAGGGGGTTCAGACTTGTACCATGGCGTGACCGAGCCTATGATCATTACTGCTTGACGGACCCTACGGGCAGAAAGGAGCACCACCGATGACCAACGCGGCATTCCGCCAACGAAGCGTGACGGCAGCGATTCTCTCGATCTTCCTTGCAGGTGTCATACACGGACAGGAGAGCACGGCCAGTAGCTGGCCCGGAGCGGCCTGGGAGTCGATTGGGCCGGCAGAGGTGGCGATGAATGACGCGCTGCTGGAAAAGGCCCGCGCTTATGCCTTGACGGGCCAGGGCTCCGGGATGATCACGCGCCACGGTCGCGTCGTGATGCGGTGGGGAAATCAGAAGCAGACCTACGACCTCAAGTCCTCAACGAAGGCGATTGGGGTCACGGCGCTGGGTCTGGCTCTGGCGGATGGCAAGATCGCCGGTCTACACGAGCCGGCAGCGACGTATCACCCGGAGTTTGGTATTCGGCCTGAGTCCAACAAAGCGAAAGGCTGGCTACCGCATATCACGCTCTTCCATCTGGCGACGCAGACGGCCGGCTTCGACAAGAAAGGTGGCTACACAGAGTTGCTCTTCGCGCCCGGGACGAAGTGGTCGTACAGCGATGGTGGTCCCAACTGGCTGGCCGAGTGCGTCACGCTTGTTTACCAGCGTGATCTTCAGGAACTCATGTTTGAGCGAGTCTTCGGACCGATCGGCATCACACGCAAGGACTTGCGCTGGCGGGCCAACGCGTACCGCCCGAAAGAGATCGAGGGTGTCGCGCGACGCGAATTCGGCTCGGGTATCCATGCGAACGTCAAGGCCATGGCGCGCATCGGATACCTGTACCTGCGCCAAGGGCAATGGCACGGCCGGCCGATCATTCCTTCGTGGTTCGTCGATGCGGCCCGCACCGTCCCGTACGGCATACGTGGACTGCCCGTCGTCAAGCCCGAAGATTACGGCAACGCTTCCGACCACTACGGTCTGCTCTGGTGGAACAACGCTGACGGCGCGATGAAGAACGTACCGCGTGACGCGTACTGGTCGTGGGGACTCTACGACAGCCTGATCGTGGTCATCCCGTCACTCGATATCGTCGCAGCCCGCGCGGGCAAATCGATCGGTACGACGCGCGATCCGCACTACGCGCCAATCGAGCCCTTCATCGAAGCGATTGCCCAGTCGGTGACGGACCGAGGCCGATGGCCCGGAGCACCCTATCCAGCCAGCGCCGTCATCCGAGACGTTGAGTGGGTGCCGATCGAGTCCATTTCTCGCAAGGCCAGCGGCAGCGACAATTGGCCCATCACCTGGGGTGATGATGGCCATCTCTACACGGCCTACGGTGATGGCTGGGGCTTCGAGCCCAAGACGGAAAAGAAACTGAGCCTGGGCCTGGCCCACATCTCGGCAGGCCCCGAGGATTTCACGGGCCACAACGTGCGCAGCACAACCGGCGAGCGGACTGGGCAGGGGGCCGCGGGTGCCAAGGCCAGCGGCATGCTCTGCGTCGACGGAATTCTCTACATGCTCGTGCGCAACACAGGCAACGCGCAAGTCGCCTGGTCGGACGACCATGCCCAGACGTGGCATTGGTGTAGCTGGACGTTCGAAACGAGCTTCGGAGCCCCGGCGTTTCTAAACTTCGGCCAGGACTACGCGGGCGCCCGCGACGATTACGTCTACGTGTATTCGGCCGACAGTGACAGCGCGTACGAGCCCGCTGATCGCATGGTTCTGGCCCGCGTGCCCAAACAGGAGATTCGCGTCCAGGCCGCCTACGAGTTTTTCAAGGGCCTCGATGCTGCGGGACAACCTCTCTGGACGCCCGACATTCGCAAGCGGGGGGCCGTCTTCGTCCATCCCGGTTCCTGCTATCGCTCGGGCATCAGCTACAATGCCGGCCTGAAACGGTATCTATGGTGCCAAATCCTCCCGTTCAGCACCGATAACCGCGGCCCGCGCTTCCAGGGGGGATTCGGTATCTACGCAGCTCCCGAGCCCTGGGGTCCATGGCATACCGTATTCTACACCGACGACTGGGACGTGGGCCCGGGCGAGACCGCCAGTTTCCCAACCAAGTGGATGAGCGGCGACGGCCGGACCTGCTATCTCGTCTTCTCCGGAGACGATTGCTTCTCCGTCCGCAAGGTCACGTTCCGCTGATCTAAGAAGAGGGGACTGCCATGCCGGATGCAAACGCCATCATTGACAAGGTGCTCCGAGCGTTGGTCTGGCTCCTGCCTGGTTTGCTGGTACTCGTCACAGTCATCCTCGTCGTTTCGTATGTCGACCGGAGGCCGAAACGGGATCAGCGATCGCACGATGACGAACACCCAGGCGGACCATGAGCCGGCAACGGTTGTCACCGTTTCGTCTGTTGATAGACGCGGACGTAGTCGATTTCGAAACGGGCAGGGAACTTCGTATCTGACGGATCGCCACCGTTGGTGCCGCCAATGGCGAGGTTGAGCAGAACGTAGTGCGGCTCGCGGAAGGGATTGGCGCTATCGCGTGTCTGATTGATCGTTTTCTCGAGTTCGATCGTGTTGAGCAGTTGGTCGTCGACATAGAGCTTGATGGCGTCTTCATCCCAATCCATACGCCAGACGTGGAACTTGGACGACCATTCGGGATCGTTGAACTCGGCAATGGGCTTCTTCAGATCGTCCCAGACGCCCACCCAACGTCTGGGGCTGGCCCAGCAGGCGTTGGCCAGGAGCATCCCGCGGTAGTATTCCATGATGTCGATCTCGCCGCAGCCGGGCCAGGATCGCGCCGAACCGAGCGTCCAGAACGCGGGCCATAGCCCGGGCCGCGTGTCGATTCGCCCCCGCATCTCGAAGCGACCGTAGGTCCAGCTATGCAGGCCAGGCGTCTTGAGACAGGCCGAGGTGTACTCGATGTATTGCCGATTGCGCCGCCAGCTCCGGCTGCTCGCGTCGTAGTTCGGGTTGGCTTTGCGCTCACGGCGGCCCTCGATTATGAGCAAGCCGTTCTCACAGCGTGCGTTCTCGGGTTGGTACCACTGCAACTCCTCATTGCGAACGAAACCACGTTCGTAGGTCCAATTGTTGGGATCGGGACGCCCATCCCGATTGAACTCATCGGCCCAGACGAGTTTGTAATCATCCGACTGAGCGGCCGCGCTCACCGCCGCGGCGGGAGCAAGAGAGACCAGCACAGCGAGACCAAGCGTGGTCAGTTTCATATCGTTCCTTTCCGCGGCGGGTTTAGAAGGGGATATCGCACCCGGCCAGTTCATCGTCGGCGAGCACATCTGTTTCGGGGTTGGGAACGAGGAAGTACGTCCATTCGCAGCCGGGATCGGCATACTCGGTGAGTGTCAGTTTCAGCGTTGCCGGTCCGGCGGCGTTGTAATCCCCCGGTTTCCAGAACGAGGCTTCGCACGTGAGCCCGTCCGGGCGGATCGTGTTATCCGTGCCGGCAAGTTTCATGGAGGCCGGATCGAGGCGCAAGAGCCTAAGGGTATTCCCGTCGAGATTCTGCTGTCGCTGCGGATTCAGGCAGAACAGCAGGGGGCCGCGCATCACGGCCGCCCGTCCTGCCTGGCTCTGTCGCCCACGAACGGCGCGCCACGGCATGGGCATGTGCAACGAAATCCGATCGCCCGCCCGCCAGGTGCGCGTCGCGACGTGAAAGGAACCGCCCGCAGCGGTCATTACCATTTCATCATCGTTGATGGCAAGCTGCGCTTCCGGGCACCAGCGCGGAATGCGCAGCGTCACCGGGAAGGCGGCCGGCATTGAGGGGTTCAGACGAATCGTCACTTCACCCGAGTTCGGATAGTCCGTTTCTTGAGACACGTCCACGGACAATCCCTCGCGCAAATTGATCGTCGCGGTCGATTGGCTATAAAGGTTGACCGCCAGGCCGCCATCCCGCACGTAGTAGATCATGCCCGGCAACTCGGCGATGATCCGTCGGAAATTGCATGGGCAGCAGTAGGTATCACCGCTGAAGTACTCGCGCCGGCCCTCAAAAGGCGAATAGTAGCGCAGACGCCGGCCGTCAGGCGATTGGGCGGCGCAGAGCCCGTTGTAGATCGCCCGCTCCATGATGTCGCCGTAGAGCGAACTGCCCTCGATCTGGAGCAGGGCGTCCAGCCAGCGCAGCAGGTAGGCCGTGGCGCAGGTTTCGCCCAACTTATAGAAACCCTGCTGGTTGCTATGCCAACACTCATGATAGCCGCAAAGTCCGGGCGCGAGCAGACCATCCCGACAGAGCAGGAAATCGAGCGTCCGGCGCGACTGGGTCATCAGTGCCGGGTCGGGATGGATCTGGTGTAGCCGCAACTGCGACAGGCAGTGACACAGATGATAGTAGGCGTGGCCTTCGAGGTTGCCCCAGCGGCCTTGAATCAACGGCGTATCCCACTCGGACAGCTTGCGGTGCCGCACGCAGAACTCCAGGTAGCGGTCCTCACCACTCTGCTCGTGCAGAGCCAACATGGCCTCCTCCAGACCCGTCGTCGCCACATAGGTCGAAACCCACCCCTCGGTCTTTCGTGCCGGATCGACCGACCAACGGGCAATGACATAGTCGGCCAGCCTGCGGGCGGCCTCGAGGGACTTTTTTTCGTCGAAATACCTGTAATCCGCAGTCAGCCCCAGGACGAGATAGCCCATCTCGTGAAGATCCCAGAGCGGCCACATGCGCCGCTCTGGAATACAGAGACCGATATAGCCATCGGCTTCCTGGGTCGCGATCGTCTCGCGCACCACGTGCCGTTTCAAAGCCATTACCTTCTCGTCACCGGAGTAAGCGGCGAAGCGAACCAGGCTGTCGATGAATTTGCCCAGGCCAATGTACCCGCCTTCGCGCGACCGCTCGCGGAACGGATTGAGAAAATCTCGCTCCACGTCGATGACCAAGACGTTGTTGTTGATCGTAATGTCGATCCGCCGGCCAATCTCGCCCTGGACCTTGACCTGATCGATCTCAATGGGCGTCATCGGTGTGGCCGACGCCCAACCCATCAGCAGGGGCAGCAATAGGCACAGCGAGAATAAACGTTTGGTCATCGTCATCAATAGCACCCCATATCACGTCGTGGACAAATCGACCCAGCGAATGCCGATTTTGCGGGCCGCGTAAGTCAGTTCCTTGAGATAGTCACCGCAAACCATCATCCAGTGCGAATCACGAACCTCGCTTTTGAGCTTTTTCCAGTCGCCCTGGAGCTGGATATCCTGCTGGGACCGGCACACCTCGTAGAACGGATTGCTCTTGACGATGCCGGTGAAGCCCAGCCAGCGGCCCGTGGCGTATTCCGGATCGATGAAGGTCACCTGCTGGCCCACCGGGATTTCAACCTTGGGCGCCGCGCCGTATTCCGATTCATAGTGCGTCATGATCTTGGCGGGCTCGTAACGCACGCCGTTGAGGCGGCGCGGTGCACTGCAATGGGCCGCGGTCATGACGCCGTTGTGGGGGAAAGTCGAATTGTGCATGAAGACGGGCTTGCCCGCGATGTAGTGCAGGAGGATGCCGGCCGGGATGATGACGAAGTCCGACTCGCAGAACGCCATCACGCCCTCGTCGTTCATCAGGCCCAAGGTCAGGCACGGCGTCGTCTTGGCGATGGGCAGGATCTTGCTCATGCAGCCGCGGATGGTGAAGGCCGGGGCGTTGTTTTCGCGCATCAGTTGCTTGAAGACGTCATAGAGCAGGAACGAATTCGTCACGAACGCCTTGTCCGTATCCAGCGTCGTGCCGGGGAGTTTCAAATACCGCTCGGCCCGGCGCTGGGCGGCTCGAACCAGATTCACATCTCTGGTGGCGGCCTCGATCTGCCCGGCAACCTGCTCGTATGGGACATCGATGATGTTCAGCCTGTACCGGTCGCGCGCGACCTGAGGCGCATCGGGGGCGTACTTGCCCCACGGTCCGCCGAGCGCGACGATGCGGGCCCCGATGAAATTCTTGAGGGCATACAGCGATCTGAGCCGCCAGAGCAGTTCGTCGGTGTCATCCACCACGACGTCCTCGACGTGCAGGTGGCCATGGTCGAGACAGGAGTTTTGCGTGAATCCGGCGTCGCCCGTCTCCAGATAACGCGTACTCAACGCCTCGTACCAATAATAGGAGGGACCTGAGCGGTGGCGCGCGAAGATCAAGGTATCACGGTCCTGCTTGGGGGCAAAGCATGCGCGCAGCGTCTCGCCCGATCCGGTGGCAGGGTAGACGATGACGCAATCATACTCATTCGCATGGACTGCCGTGGCCTCCTCAGGCGAGCGAACCTTCGTGACAGGCAGAATCTCGATTGGAAAGCCGGCTCTGTCCTTCAGGCCGCGCAGTTCGGAGGCGATGCGTTTGCTCTCCTCGGCCGCCGCCCGATCGTCCTGCACGCCTCCCCATGATTTCCACGAGGTGGCCGGACGCCGTTGGGCGACGCGGTACATGAGGATAGGCTGGACTTTCAGGGCCTTGCCCGTCACCAGCAGCGGCTTGTCCGGGTCCCACGAGTCGCTCCGGGGACCGGCCCCGGCGCCCGAGGCGAGCCCCAGGACACTGCCAGCGACGCTGGCGGCCGACAATCCCACGAATTCTCTACGATTCATCCCGTTTGATGGCATGTTCGTCTCCCACATTCGATGGATCTTGATGGTGGCAACGTTGCCGCCTATGGTACCGGCGGTTCGCCGCTGTATCAACCCTGGAATCGGACGGGCCGCAGACGTTCACACCCTGCCTCCGGCGACAAATACACTCGGAGCCAATCCGCCGCGGATGGCGACCTACAGTCTCGACATCTTCTTTTTGCTTTGAAAATCGTCTGGCGGGCCGGTATGATGCTCCGGCGGCAGGTATATGCCGAAATGAGAACAGCCATGAAAGAGCATCAGATTTCAATACAGGGGCAACTGAGCGATGAAGAGACTACTGGCGGACCGAACGAGCTTGATTGATGCGAGCGGGATCCGAAAGGTGTTCGCGCTGGCGGCTGAACTGAAGGATCCGGTCAACTTCTCGATCGGCCAACCCGACTTCGATGTCCCCGAGCCGCTGAAGCAAGAGGCCATCAAAGCCATCGAGGACGGCATGAACCGCTACTCGCAGACGGCCGGCGAGAAGGACTTCCAGGACGAGATCGCGGCCCGGATGTCGGCCGAGTTCGGCTGGGATGCTCCGGCCGTCCTGGTCGCCAGCGGCGTCAGCGGGGGACTCCTGCTGGCGTTCATGGCTCTGATCAACCCGGGTGACGAAGTGATTATGACCGATCCCTACTTCGTCATCTACAAACACGTCATTCATCTGATCGGAGGCAAGTGCGTCTTCGTCGATGCCTATCCGGATTTCGGGTTGCCCGTCGAAGGAATCGCCAACGCGATCACCGACAGGACCAAGATGATCATCGTCAATTCGCCGTGCAATCCCACCGGTCTGGTTTATCCCGAGGAGCAGGTCAAAGCGCTGGCCAAGGTCGCCACGGAGAAGGACGTGCTCATTCTGACCGACGAGATCTACGAGCAGTTCTCCTATGACGGCCCCTGCACCAGTATCGCCAAGTACCATGAGAAGGTGCTGCTCATGCGCGGTTTCAGCAAGAGCTACGCCATGACGGGCTGGCGTCTGGCCTACGTCGCGGCACCGGCCTCGTTGCGGCCGCTCATCGAAGAGATGACGAAGATCCAGCAGTACACGTTCGTCTGCGCCCCGACTCCCTTTCAGCGTGCGGCGCTGGCGGCCTTGGACTACGACGTTAGCGATCTGGTCGCCAACTACGCGGTCAAGCGTGATCTGCTGTACGAGGGCTTGAAAAATGATTTCGAACTGACCAGGCCGGGCGGTGCCTTCTATGCGTTTGTCAAGGCACCGGGAGGCTCAGCCACCGAATTCGTGACCAAAGCCATCAAGAACAACGTGTTGATCATCCCGGGTAACGTGTTCAGCGAAAAAGACACGCATTTCCGGATCAGCTTCGCGACCACGGATGAGAAGATCCGGCAGGGCGTGGAAATCCTCCGCAGTCTGTGCTAGCCGTCGGCATCCGCACGGTGGAGATTTTTCCGCCCCTGGCCTCTGCCGTATTGCCAGAGCCGCGGGGCACCGCTACAATGAGGGGCATGAGACAGTCCTGTGCAATTGTTGTCGTGGCGTGCTGGTGCGCGCTGATCGGTGGCAGGGGGGCCGCAGCGGTCGAGGTCAACGATCCGAACGCGGAGGACCGTCCGGTCCAGGCCGCCGTAATTTCCTGCAAAGGGATGATCGATCGAGGACTGCTGGACTCCCTCAAGCGGCGCAGCGAAGCGGCTATCGAGGCCGGAGCCACCTACCTGATTTACGAAATCGAAACCTACGGCGGGTTGGTCGCCGCGGCCGACAGTATTGCCAAGTACTTCATCCAGGACATCGACGACCGGGCCCAAACCGTTGCCTACGTCGCCACCGAGGCCATCTCGGCCGGCGCCATGATCAGCGTCTCCTGCAACGATATCATCATGCGCGAGAGCACGACGATTGGCGACTGTGCTCCCATCACGATTGGTGGGAAGCTGGAAGGCGTTGAGCGAGAGAAGAGTGAGAGCTTCATCCGGGCGGCGTTCCAGCGTGCGGCCGAAGCCAACGGATATCCGGAACTGCTGCTCAAGGCCATGGTCACCATGCAGGTCGACGTCTGGCGGGTCAAGAATCTACGGACCAACCAGTGGGAATTCTTCGAGGCGAAGGAATTGCCCCAGGACGCGAACGCCTACGACATAGACGGCGCCGAGGAGATCGTTGGCGACGATGAATTGCTGACGCTGACGGCGTCCCAGGCACTGGAGTACGGCATCGCGCGGGCGGTTGTCACCGATCGGGACGCGGCGTTGGCGTTTCTCGAGCAGCGCGACGGCGTGCGTTTCGCCAAACCACCTCTGATGCTCGAGACCATGTGGTCCGAAGAAATGGTGCGTTGGCTCAATTCACCGGGCGTCATGGGCGTGTTGGTCATGCTGGCCTTGCTGGGTGTCTACATCGAGTTCAGCGCGCCCGGCCTGGGATTGCCCGGTCTGGTGGCGGTGATTTGCTTCGCCATCATCGTCGGCAGCAAGTACCTCACGGGCCTGGCCAATTGGGTTGAGGTGGTGCTGCTCTTCCTCGGTATCGTGCTGCTGCTGGTTGAATTCCTGCTGCTGCCCGGATTCGGAATCGCCGGGATCTTGGGGACGATTTTCCTGTTGGCCGGCCTATTCGGCATGCTGATCAAGAACGCGCCGGACCAGTTGCCCTGGCCCAGCAGTCCGGAAGAATGGGCCCCCGTGACGGACGGCCTTCTCGGGCTGACCTACGGCGTGCTTGGGTTTTCCGTGCTGGCCTGGATTCTGTCACGCTACCTACCGAAGGTGCGGTTCATGAGCGGGTTGATCCTGGTGCCGGCGCCCGTGGGCGATGGTGGCAGTTCTACCCAAATCAGTCTCTCCGCTCCCGCGGAGCGCATGGGCAGCGGCCCTCAGGTCGGTGACGTCGGCCAGGTGACATCGGCGCTGCGGCCGGCCGGCAAGGCTCGTTTTGGCGATGCGATCGTCGACGTTGTCGCCACGGCAGAGTTCATCAGCAGGGGGGCCATGGTCGAGATAATCGAGATCCATGGTAACCGCGTGGTTGTCAAGCACCTCGAGACCCGCTAGGATACGAGCGCCGGGCCTTGGCCGTTTCCAGGGTGGTAGGCGGCCCGAGCCTGGTAGAGAGGATGAATACATGGGCTGGTTGTTATTTGCGGCGTTTCTATACGTCGTTTGCGCCGCCTTGATTGTGGCTGAGGTCTTCTTGCCCAGTGGGGGAATTCTCAGTGTCTGCGCCCTGGCCTGCCTGGTCGGTGGGGTCACGGTCTGCTTTCGCTCCAGCATGGTGGCCGGTTGGGTGGGCGTGGTGGTGGCGGCGATGATGGTCCCGTCGCTACTGATTGGCGCGTACAAAATCCTGCCGAAGACGCGCTTTGGCCAGCGTGTTATTCTGGCCCGGCCCGTGCGCGAACGCGGCGATGCCCTCAGCGACGGCCCGGAACTGGCCCAACTGTTGGGGCAAATGGGCCAGGTGCTAACCCCGTTGCGGCCGGTGGGCACGTGCAACATCGCCGGGCGCCGGGTCGAGTGTGTCTCCGAGAGCGGCTATGTGCCAAAGGACAATAAGGTCACCGTCATTCGCGTCGAAGGCTCCCAGGTGACGGTGCGCGTCGTGGACGAAACGTAGACCCTGAGGCCAAAGGATGTGGTACGTCGGATCCATTCTGTTACAGCTTGCCCCCTGGATCAAGACGGTTCTCGTCGTCGTTCTGTTGCTCCTGGCGCTGGCCCAGATCGTGAGACTGGCGCCGCCGATTCGACGGCGAGATGAAGACGAACCCGTTGCGGACCAACTCAGAAGACTCTTGGGTGAGACGGGGCGGGTGTTGACACCGTTGCGCCCTGTGGGAGTGTGTGAATTCGAGGGACACAAAATAGAATGCACCGCTGAAGGCCAGTACATCCAGGCAGGCACGACCGTCAGGGTGATTCGTGTCGAAGGGATGCAGCCGACCGTTCGAGCGATCGACGAGGTTTAGAGAAAGGATGAACGAATGTCTGAGATGACCCGAGTGCTGTTGCAGGGAGAGAGCATGAACCCCGTTGTCATCGGCATCATGATTGTTGTCCTTATTGCGGCACTGGTCCTGGTGCTGGTCGTAGCCAAATTCGCGCGATTGTGGCTCCAGGCCTACTTTTCCCGCGCCGACATCAAGTTGAGTGAACTGATTGGGATGTGGCTGCGCAAGGTCGATCCGCGATCGATCGTGCTGAGCAAAATCACCGCGGTCCAGGCGGGCCTCGAGCTGACCACCAAGGATCTGGAAAGCCACTATCTGGCAGGGGGGCGGGTGCCCAACGTCGTCCGCGCCTTGATCGCGGCCAACCGCGCCAATATCGATCTCACGCTCAAGACCGCCACCGCCATTGACCTGGCCGGCCGCGACATCCTCGACGCCGTACAAACCAGCGTCAATCCCAAGGTCATCGACTGCCCCGATCCCAGCAAGGGCAAGGGCACCGTCGACGCCGTCGCCCAGGACGGGATTCAACTCCAGGCAAAGGCTCGAGTTACCGTTCGGGCCAATATCGCCCGTCTGATCGGTGGAGCGACGGAGGAGACCATCATCGCCCGTGTCGGCGAAGGCATCGTCACCACCATCGGTAGCGCCATCACCTACAAAAGTGTGCTGGAGAACCCGGACAACATCTCCAAGGCCGTGCTGGGCAAGGGTCTCGATTCAGGCACCGCCTTCGAGATTCTCTCGATCGATATCGCCGACGTCGACGTGGGCACCAACGTCGGCGCCCAGCTTCAGGCCGCTCAGGCCGAGGCGGATCTGGTGCGAGCCCGGGCCGAGGCCGAGAAACGCCGTGCCATGGCCCAGGCGCGCGAGCAGGAGATGCGGGCGTTGGTCGTTGAGAATGAAGCCAAGGTTCCGCTGGCCATCGCCGAGGCGTTCCAGAAGGGCAATCTGGGCATCATGGATTACTACCGACTCAAGAACATCGGTGCCGATACCCAGATGCGCGAATCCATCGCCAAACCCAAGCCGCAGAGTGAGTAACGCATGCTTATGACCGAACATCTCGGGCAGCTTCACCTCCTGGGCCAGAAGAATGCCGAGGACTGGATGGATATCCTCTTCTGGGTGGTCATCGCTGTCGTCTGGGCCATTGGTGGAATCATCAAAGCGGCTGCGGCCGGACGCAAGAATCGAAAAGGCCAGTCGGCTTCGGACAAACCGGCCAAACAAGAGAACTTCCTCGAGAGGCTGGCCAAGAAAGCCGAGCAGTTGCAGCGCGCTGCGGAGGCTCAGGGCCGGCACCGGAAACAGCGCGCAGGGCACCCGGAGCCGCAAGGGCAGAAACCACGCCCGGCCGAGCCATCCAAGCCTGCGCCCGGGCGTGTCACCGTTCGCACAGGCCGAGGCGGTCAGTCGGTGCTGATCTACGAGCGTCAACCGTCTCCGCAACCAGTGCAACAGGAGCGGCAACGTCCATCGCGCCCCCCGGCGCCTCGTGCAGACCGTCGCCGCCGGCCGAAAGCCAGGCCCGTGGCTCCGTCACCGCCTCGCGAGATGCCTGCTGTCGCGCCTGCGCCGAAGAGGGCTGCCGTCGCGCGTTCCATCACGCCCGGATACACCAGCGTGACCGCCGGCGGGGCACTCGGCGCCGATTACCGCGATACCGAAGCCTTGAGAAGGGCGATACTGAGCATGGAGATTCTTGGCAAGCCGCTAGCCCTCCGCGACCCATCCGAGCAAAAGTCGCAGTTCTAAGAGGGAACCGCCCTTCTGACGCCATGGCTTATCGGACTGTAGAGGCTGAGGCACTTTGCGGTCACGCCCGAGCCTGCTCGACAACCGCGAGGAAAATATCCGCCGGCAATGGCGAAATCAGCAGCCTCGTTCCATCGGTGCGTGTGATCATCACCAGATGGCTCGCGTTTGTGACGTATGCCTGAAATCGCCCCAAGCGCGTGCTCCAGAAGCGCCCGTAGAAACCGAAGAAGCCGCCGGACGCGAAAAGGCTCAGACCAAAACCTAAATCGCGTCGCTTGAGCGACCGGATCTCCGCCACGTCGCTGTACAGAATACAAATGTTCGGCCCCAGCCGATTGACGACAATCCCGATCTCATCGACCGTATAGCCCAGCGGCGCCAGCGCCACGCAGATCATCAAGATCGCCGGAAAGATCAGTGCGGCGACCGTCAAACGCAACCGTGCCGCCTCATTGTCGGGCGCAATGTGCCCGGCTCTTCTCAGCACGACGCCTGTCGCAAACACGGCCACCAGGATGACCGCCAGCGTCACCAACCACGTCATGGCCGACCAGGAAGCTGAGAACCTCTGAACACCAGTGGGCATCGAAACACTCCACAAGAACGCAAGACCACGCAGAACCAACCAAGGAACGTTAAGCCAGGGCACAATTATACGCGGACCCGGCGAATTTCACAGAGCAAACGTCCAAGCCCCTGAGCATCCCTTGCCAGAAAACCAAACAACCAGAAACGTCTCATAAGATATGTTAAATGTCCACTTATGCGACGCGTTTTTCGACAAAGTCTCGGGCTTAAGGGTCTCCTTATGAGACATCGATTATTGGGTCATCGTCGATCTTATGTGACCAACGAGCAATTTATGTGACGCCACTGTGCAAGCCATCATAGGGGTCCGATCCCGGTTACCGCCTGAGTCCATTTGCCGGGATCGGCCCTCCCCTTATTTTCAACGTCACTCCCTCTGAAATCCCCACCGAACTTTCGTCAGTCTGGCCTCAAAAACCGCCGGTCTGAGTGACAAGTCATCTTTTTCTCCCACGGGGCCGCTGTCATGGCGGCAACCGGACCCGGTCCAGGCAGCCCTGGAAACCCTGCCTGGACCGTCTTTTTGCACACTCACGGCGGGGGCAAAGCAAATAACCCGGCCTGTCATGAAAGGATTCTTATGCAGACCATCATACGCATCGCGCAGCGGGGCTACCGGCTCCTGACGGCCGTCGTTTTGGCCGTCCTGGCTGGGTTGTGCCCGTGGCATCGTACGTGGCGTCAGTACGGCGTGCGAACAGGGAGATCAAACCAGAGAAACCAGACCCCGGAGCGGTGATGAAACGCCGCTCGGACAGGTTTTCACATGTGGCGATCGAGCTGCGGCAGGAGCGGTACGAGGCCGAGTGGCCAGCGTTGGCCATTATCACCGGTTGCTGGGCACCCGGGCTGTGGAAGCACAAGGCCGTTTGGTGCATTGAGGTGGCGATCCATTTCCGCACACCCATCTGGCAAGTGGTCCAGACCGACGCCGGTAGTGTCCTCGCTACGGGCGATGCCTGGCGTCCGCTCAGATATGTCGAGTGTCGTGAGCATTGGGTCTACGCCAAGACGCGAGAAGCGGCCATCGGCTGTCTCGTGCGAAACCTCAAGGCCGATCCGCGTCATGAGTTCATCTCCCATGCGGTGATCTACAGGGTTCGTCCGCCATTGACGGAGATCCAGGTCCATCGGATCGAGGCCGTCAATGCCCGCCTGATGCGGGAGCGTGACGAGCGGAGGGTTCAACCCAAACAGAGGCAATTGGAGTTTGCCTGAGCAATGAGTGCGGACGGCCCAACGTAGGGCGTCTGATGGAAATGATCGGTTATCAGTCCAGAAGGGGATCTGTCATGAAGTTCAGAGGATGGTTGTTGATGGCATGTGCGCTTGGATTAACTGCCGGGTGTATCACGGCCACGGACCCGGTCACGGGTGAGAAGACCTATGCGGTCGATCCGAACACGGCCACGCAGGTGGAGGGCGTGGCTCAAGCGGTGGGGTCACTGGCCCCGCTACTAGGCTCGACGGGGGCACTGGTAGGCGGGGCGATCCTGGGGGTAGTAGGGGCATGGCGGAAGGTCAAGCCGAGCCTGACAGAAGCCCGGACCCAGGCCGAGCACTATCACGCCGCGACGACGGCGACCGTCGAGGCCATCGAGCAGTTCAAAGAGTCTGCGCCGGAGGCGTGGGCACAATTGGGCGAATTGATCGACGAACGCTTAAGCAAGCAAGGCATCGATTCCACAACCGTCGAGAACGTAATCCGGGCCATCCGGGGACTCCCGGCCAAGACAGAGGATGGATCGGAGCAGTCCTGCTGACATCAATCGTAGCGGCCTGGTTTTGCTGGGCTACACGTCGAAGGGATGAACCATGATCCTGCCGGTGAACCGGATGCTCTGAATGGATTCGATGGGATAAAGAGATGAAAGGGAGTCACCCATTCAACCGCATAGAGTGGCTGTTGAGCGGGCCGATGCTGTGGACCTTGACAGGCACGCGACGTCGGCTGGCCCTGTTGGACTGGCCAGACTTGCAGTTGCTGTGTCGTCACTTCGGCACTGACATCAGTGGTCTGGAGGCCCGCATGTGGACCGGTTGTCGCAAGACCAGGAAGGATGTAGCGGCCATGCACGGTTGACTGGCTGATTGAAGCAAGGATGGCAAAAAGGCAAGTCAGAAAGCGTAAAGAGAAGGCCGGCGGCAAACGCGTGCTGGTCTGGCATGTATTTCATTGGAAGGAGCGATATGCTGTTGATCCCCACAACTGGCCCGCCGAGCGTGGGCTGCTGTTCGTACGCCAGGTGACAGCGCCGGTCGACACCGAGTCGACGCACTACCTCGGCCAGCTTCGCGACCTGGAGTCCCTGGCTGGGGACTGGCGTCAATACCATGTCTGGAAGAGTCTATGGGAAGACCTGCGGGCATTGACTGCCACGCAGAGCCGCATGCATCAGGGATACCTTCTCGATGAGCATCAGCAGCCGCTCAAGGAGGCCCAGATCGCCGCACGGCTGCACGCGGACCTTGAAGAGACCCGGCGGGCACTCAAGGCGCTCAGTGCGGTGAACCTGATGGAGCGTGTCCCCTTGCCGTCGTTTGGCGAAATCAAACGCGCGCAAGCAAAACAAAATGAAAGCAACGGGCAAGAGAAAGCATCTTGCGCTGCGCAAACTCGCGCAAAGAAGAAATCTTACGCGCAAGACGACGCAAGTGCCGCCAACTCTCCCGTTGCAGGTGAGGTGGAAAACGGCCCTGACGCTGGCGAAAACAGCGATTCTGGGCCGTCCGGCGATGCAGGTGGGCCCGTTTCCGCTGCCGCCGAAGGATGTCTCCCTTTAAAGGGAAACGGCTTAAACGGCAATGGCAATCTCAATCAAAATGAAAAGACGACTAACGGCTTAAGTGAAGGCCAAGTCCAAGCCGAACGCGACGCAAGCCAAACCAAGGGGCAAGCACCAGCCGGGCCGAACCCACCCACCACCCAGCCGATCAAGCCGAAAGGAGCCGAGGAGGAGGGGGTAGCAGATCCCGTCCGACATACGGGTACGAAGCCCCCTCCGCCCTCGCTTGGCATGACCGCGGCAACCATGGGCTCGGCCGTGACACAGGTGATCCGCAGGCTCTCACCCGATGCGCAGCAATTCGCTGAGTGGATCTACGTCAAGCTCGCTCTGCCCGATCCGCCCAACAGCGAACCGTGGCGTCGCGAGGTCGCCGCGATCGGTGGTGTCTGGGTGTTCGCGGTCACGAACCTGCCGGCGACGTTCCTGGACGACTACCGCCAGTGGGCCTACGAACGCGCCGAGCGTTTGGCCGGTCAGCGATCGCAGTACGAAAACCACGTTCGCAAGTGGATGAGCGATGCCAAGTTCGAGGTGCGAAACCGTAAGAAGAAAGCAAGCAAAAGGACGTAACACGATGTTATACAATGAGTTAGGAATAGCGGATATGCAGGAATGACAATTCACAGCCCTCTCGTGAGAGGCCAAAACACGCGCGCAACTCGTTGCCTCAGCGGTGCTTATGTGGAGGGTCCTTCTCGGCAATAGGCTCCAGGCGGTTCAGGGCGGGGCCGGTTTCGAGGGCTTGCAGAATTTATTTTTGCAGTATTCCTTCCTCCAAGTCCCTGTATGCACAGGACTTGCGCGACAAGGATGTTACGCTGGCAGGTCCGTGTTCCGGCGAAATCGCCGTTTTCAGGCAAAAAACGTAGGTTTTAGCCCGGGCCCTCGAGGGGTATTCCCTCGGTGGCTCGGCCGACAAGTGAGGATTCATCATGGCCAGGAAGGCAAAGAAACAAAGTGCGAGTACGCAGGACCCGGGTATTCCGTCCGTGGCGGTCTTTGCGCTCGAGGAACTCCAAACGGCGGACTACAACCCGCGTGTGATCAGCGACGACGCATTGTCGGGCTTGCAGAATTCCGTCCAGCGGTTCGGATGCGTCGAGCCGATCGTGGTCAACGTACGCGGCGGGGGGCGGACCATCGTCGGCGGTCATCAACGTCTCAGGGCCCTACAGGCTATCGGCATCAAGAAGGTCCTGTGTGTCACTGTCGACTGTACGCCGGCCGAAGAGAAGCTCCTGAACCTGACGCTGAACAATCCGCAGATCCAGGGTCGTTTTGTCAAGGAGATCGAATCTCACATCGCCGAGCTTCAGGGTGAGTTGGCCGGTGGTGACTCGGCGTTCGTGGATCTGCGTATCGCGGCGATGCAACGCGAATTGGGAATCGAAAGCGAGAAAGTGGGCAAAGTCCCCGACGACGATGTGCCCAAACCGCCCAAGAAAGCGATAACGAAACCGGGTGACCTCTGGCACCTGGGCGAGCATCGCTTGCTCTGCGGCGATAGCACCAAGGCTGAGGATGTCGCACGGCTGATGGGCGAGAACAAGGCCAAGCTCTTTGCGACCGATCCGCCGTACTGTGTCGACTACACCGGAAAGAACCGTCCGAGCGGTTCGGGCAAGGACTGGTCCGACCTCTATCGCGAAGTCGAGATCACGGACGCCAGGGGGTTCATGAAGGCCTTTTACGAGATTGGCCTGGCGCACGTCATCGAGAACGCGCCGCTATACCTCTGGCATGCCGATCGCCGGAGAACCATGATAGAGGAGGTCGCGGTCGAGTTGGGCCTATTGGTGCACCAACCGATCATATGGGCCAAGCCATGCGTTCTGCAGGGCTACAGCTACTACGGCTGGCGTCACGAGCCGTGCCTGCTGATGTGGCGAAAGAAGCACAAGCCCGCGATTGATATCGTAGGCCGAAAGATCACCAATCAAGTCACAAGCGTCTGGCCTGTCGGCTATCAGAAAACCGGCGATCCGACGACGCCCGAATACTACACCGACATCTGGGAACTCGACTACGACGGCAAGAAACGGCCCTCAGGCATCGGTCATCCGACCGTCAAGCCGGTAGAGGTCTTCGCTATCCCTATGCGTATCCACACCGAAGCAGGTGACATCTGTTTCGAGCCGTTCTCGGGCTCGGGCACGCAAATAATCGCCGCCGAGAAACTCGGCCGCCGGTGCCTAGCGATCGAGAAGCAGCCAGTCTTTGTCGACGTGGCCGTCAAACGCTGGGAGCAGTGGACCGGCCGCAAAGCCGAGAGAGAAGGCAACAAGCAGCCCGCGCGATAACAGTACCGGCAGAAGAGAGTAAATCGTGGCAGATGAATCGGCCCTGAACATCGCCAGTAAACGGCGGCATTTGTATCTCCTGCAGAAGATCAAGGAGAACAAGCCGCTGTCTCGCGCCGAAGTCACAGAGCTGCGTGAGTACGAACTGGCGGAGGGTAGACAGCCCTCGGCATCTACACCCGCTCCACAGCGGCTGATCCCGGCAAATGTTCGGCAGACCGCAATGGAATGTGACACCATAGCGGCGGCCGAGACGCGACTTGGCATTGAGGATCTCGCCTCTCGCCTGGAGAAGTCCAAACGTCTATCCCAGGCCTGGGATAAGGGCCGTCAATTGCGGGACATCCGCGAGTTGGCCGTGACGCCGATCTGCATGGAGGAGGCTTCGAAGAAGCTGGGTCTGGGTGACGCCGGCCTGGCCCAACTCTACAAACGGGACCGGGAAGTTCGCGACGTCTGGGATCGAGGCCGCGTGGACATGTTGATCAGAGTCAAACAGGGCCTGATGGACCGCGCGACCACGGGTAGCCCCCATGCCCTCGGTGCCGTTGAGCGCATACTCAGAGGCGAGTTCGGACACAACGCGCCCAGCCAGCCAGACTTCACCCGGCTCCCTCCGACACAGATCGCCGAGGCCACAGGTTTCCCACGTCAGACGATCCTACGCTGGCACAAGAATCACGGCCTCAGACGCAACCGCGACGGCACGTACAGCCTGCCAATCTTCATCGCCTGGCTACGCGAGTTCGAGGTTGACAAGGTCACGCGAAGCACAGGCACGGCTGGTCTCGATCCCCTGCGCGAGCAGAAGGCCCGCAAGGCCAAGGTCGAAGCAGACTTGGCCGAAGGTCGTGTCATTCCGAAAAAGCAGCACATCCACACGCTGATGACTCAGACAGCCTGGCTCGTGCAACTGCTGAGCGAAACCAAGGCCGAAGAGTGGGCGGCACTCCATGAGGGACTCACAGCTTTGCAGCTCAAGGAGAGCTACATGGATGCTTTCGTCGCCCTACGGAATCAGTGGTGTACGTTTCCAGCCGAGGTCCCGGTCACGCCGGCAGCACGCGTGAAATTCGAAGAGGCTTTCGCCCTGATGAACGAAGACGGGCATGGAGGAAAATGATCGGCAGCCAGTTAGCCCTCGTCAATCCGTACGGTCCCTTACCCGAGCAACTTGCTCTGGTCAAGCCAAAGCCCACGCCGACGATCGTCGAGTGGGCGCCGCAAAACCTGCGTCTCCCTGCCAAGGAGACGAGTGTCAACCCGGGCTTGTTCCGGTTCGAGTATTCACCGTTTCTGGTGGAGATCTGTAACTGGTTCAACGACGCGAGAGTTCGAGAGATCACGGTGATGGCCTGTACCCAGGCAGGCAAGACGGTCCTTACCATCCTGTGTCTTGCGTGGATACTGTGCGTGGCGCCCGCCCACACGATGATCGTCATGCCTGATGAGAACACGGTCCGTCGGCGGCTCAAGGCTCGGTTGCGGCCGACCTTCCAGGCCAACCCGGCCCTGTTGGACAAGCTCGGGGGGCGAATCGAGAACCTGCTGATCGGTGAACCAACTGTGTTCGACGAAATGAACCTGTACATCTCCTGGGCCCATTCCGCCAGCATGATGGCCGATGTCCCAGTCTGCCATATCTTTGCCGACGAGGTGGGCAAGTACCCTGAGACCACCGGTGACACCGAGGTCGATCCCCTGAAGCTGCTCCGCGAGCGGCAGCGGACCTATCGCAACCGGTCCAAGCTTATCAAGGTATCTTCGCCTGATACGGTAGGGGACCTGATGGACATGGAGTTCACCGATGGCGATCAGTGCGAGTTTTGGGTCCCATGCGCGAAGTGCCGGTTCTGGCACGTGATGGACGTGACATGCATGGAGCTCGACAAGGGCCTCGACGGCGATTTCCTCGAGCCCAAACGGTACGGCTTCGGCGGCCACGCCCGGTACCGCTGCCCATCGTGTGGCAGGGTGTGGAGCGACTACGACCGGGCCGAGGCGCTCCGGCGTGGCGTGTGGCTGCCCGCGGGCATTACGATGGCGGCAGGAGGCCACAGCGAGGGACAGGCCCTGGTAACTCCACACAGGAGTTGTCGGATCAATGCGTTCATGGTCCACCCACGCATCCAGAGCATTGATGAGCTGGCAATGCTCTGGTCAGCCGCCCAGATCGCCAAACGTGCTCGTGACCTTCGGCCGTTGAAGCACTTCAACAACTCCCAACTTGGCCGCTCGTGGAAGGAAACGACCCGTGAACCCGACGCCAACAGGCTTGCACGGCTGGTCGAGTCCTGGCGGATGGGCAGGGCACCCGCCGGCGTCCAGGCGATCACCATTGGCTTCGACGTGCATCCAGACCACATCTGGTACGTGGTCATGGGATGGGGTTACCTGTTCGAGGCCTGGCTGATCCAGGCCGGCCGGCTGGAGACAGGCACCACCAAGGAGGTCGAAAGCTACACGCCCGCCGCCGAATTGACTCAGCGTCCGTGGGAGCTAGTGCCTGGGGGATACTTGCCCTCGGCGATGGCCCTGATCGACTGCGGCTTCGAGTACGACGTCGTGCTCGACGTCTGCCGAAAATGGGCCTACGCCCGTCTACAAGCCGTCAAGGGCACGGACAAACTCCGCGCCCGCACGTACAACCACACGGCTGTCGAGGGCACCATCCGGTGGGATCTGAACGTCGACCAGGTCAAAGACCGCTTGCACCGCCAGCTCTTTGAGACCGAGGCCCAGGGCCCAGGCTACATCCACCTACCGGCTGACACTCCCCCGGAGGTCTTCACTCACTGGTGTAACGAACACAAGGTCATGCGGTCGAAAGGAGTCCACCGCATTGGCGTCTGGGAACCCGTAACCGACCACGCCGACCAACACCTCTGGGACTGTCTGGTCTACGCGACCGCCGCCGCTATGATCGCCGGCGTCGGTGAGCGTCTTGGCCCCTATGTCCCACCCACAGCCTGCGCCAAACAAGATCTGCCAACCGCCAAGCCTACCACCAACGATTTCCTGGACGATCTCCCAGAATTGTAAGGATCTCATGAACGGCTTCCTTGATGATCTCCCCGACCTCGGTTTGCCAGACCCGCCCAGTGAGCGGCCGCGCAAGAGATCCGATCCCGACTCCGTCCTCTGGACCCGAGTCCGTTGCCCCCAATGCGGCTCCCGAGATTGCCCCGTTTACGACAGTTCCCACGTCCCCATCCGCTATCACAAATGCCGCACCTGTGGCCAGAATTTCAAGAGCGTAGAGAGTAACTGGAGAGACCAGGGGGACTGAGCACCTCAAAGGTCCCTATATCCCCTTCGTTCCACATGCTCCTTTTAAGTGTCAAGTTGATATCCCATTCTGCCGATGATATTATTGGGCCCTAGTGTCGGACCTGGAGCATCTTGGGTGAGGATGAGATTGGTAGGGAGATAGCGGGCTATTGTCTGTGCTCATGGAGTTGGCATCGGTCGATGGTCCAGCAAAGAGCCAGGACATGCCAGCGAGATGCGGCCCTAATAGCGAGTCTGGCCCCAGAGGGAAATAGACGGGAATCGTAATGTCGGACAGAGAAAAAAACGCCGAAGCACGATCACAGGGCGGTGACCTATTCATTGTGGACAATAGTGACGCAGACTGGAAGGTTCTTGACTACCTTCGAGAATGGAGCGATATCGCTCAAAGTGTTGATATTGCCACGGGGTATTTCGAGATCGGCGCCTTGCTCGCCCTAGACGGACAATGGCAGAAGCTCGAACACCTACGCATTCTCATGGGCGATGAGGTGTCCAAACGCACAAAGAGGGCTCTCCTGGCGGGCGTCGAGACCGTGAAAGGGATTCTGGATCAGAGTATCGAATCCGAGAAGGAATCCAACGACTTTCTCAAGGGCGTTCCTGCTATCGTCGAGGCTCTGAGGCAACGTCAAATCCAATGCCGGGTTTACACCAAGGAGAAGTTCCACGCCAAGGCATACATTACTCATGCCAGGCTCGCCGTGGTTGGTCCAGCCGCCTTGGTCGGTTCAAGCAATCTAACCTATCCCGGCCTGACCCAGAACGTCGAATTGAATGTTCAACTGCGCCGGGAAGTCGAGCTTCTCCAGGAATGGTATGAACGCCACTGGGATGAGGCTCACGAGATCACCGAGGACGTTCTGAGAGTTATTGAGAGGCACACGCGCGACTATGCACCGTTCGAAGTCTACGCCCGTAGCCTGCAAGAGTACTTCCGCAGCCACGAGATGACGGCGGATGAATGGGAACAGACCCAGTCGATCATCTATCCAATGTTGGCCACGTACCAGAAGCGCGGCTACCACGGCCTGCTGAAGAGGGCTCGGACATACCAGGGCGCGTTCCTGTGTGATGGCGTGGGTTTGGGCAAAACCTACATTGGCCTGATGCTTATTGAACGACTCGTACAGAGAGACCGACTCAGAACGGCACTCTTTGTACCCAAAGGAGCGGTAGAGCCTGTCTGGCTTACCCGACTCCGGAAGTACCTACCGGATGTCCTCTACGGCGGGTTGGGTTTCAAGGTTTTCAGCCATACCGATCTGCTCCGCAAAGGCGAAGTCCAACACGAGTTGGACTACGTCCGACGCCAATATGATTGCATCATCATTGATGAGGCCCACCATTTCCGAAATACAGGCGTCCGTGGAGAGGGCGAATCTAATCGACGAAGTCGTTACTGGGATATGTTCGACATTTGCGATGGCAAACAGGTATTCATGCTTACGGCCACACCCGTCAACAACCGACTGACCGACTTTCAGCATATGGTAGAACTATTCTCGCAGCGACAGTCCAACTTCTTTGCCAAACGTGGCACGTTGGGAATTCACTCGCTTCCCGGTCACATCCGCAAGCTGGAAAAGCAGGTGGAGAAAGAGGCCATACGTCGAGAAATGGCGCGTTCGGGCATAGCCGCCGAGTTGAGAGACGTTCCAACGGACCTCACCGAAGCCGAGGAGGTTCTTAGATGCGACGAACTCTTCGAAGAATTGGTCGTTCAGCGCAGCCGGGCATACGTCAAGGCGTCTCTAGCTGAGGAGAACGAGACCGTTCTCTTCCCAGAGCCTTCCGTCCCCAAGGTCGTGCCGTATTCGGTCAAGCAGACCTATGGCAAGTTGTTGGACATGATTGACAGGGCCTTCCACAAGCACAAACCGCTCTTTTCTCTGGCTATGTACTACCCTTATGAGGAAGATTTCTACAAGGGTGACCCTGAGAAGCTTAAGCAGCAAGACCTGGCCCTTCAGGTAGGCCGACAGAAACAAGTCGTCCAGCTCATTCGGACTTCGTTCCTGAAGCGATTCGAGAGTTCTGTTGAAGCCTTTCGGGCCTCCTGCCGCACGCTCATGAAGAAGCTGATCGCCTTCTACTGGACTCATGCCGAGTCCAAGCGAGAAAAGGAGAATCTGGAACGATGGCTCATCCGCAATGCTGATGTCACCGGCTGGCAACGGGACAAGTCATTCACGCTGTTTAGCGACGAATTGACCGCCGAGGAAATGGCTGCCGAGGATGTCGTCGAATCTGAGTTCTTTGAACAGGCTTACGATAAACGGCTCGACCCAAAGGAGTTTGACATTCCGGCGCTGTTGTCCGATACGCTAAACGATCTGGATACGCTCGTGGAGTTCCTCAAGGAAGTGGACAAGTTCCGGCCCAAGCAGGACAAGAAGCTTCAGGCTCTCATCCAACTTCTAAAGGGCCAGATCAGCGGTTTGGGAGATGTGGTACTTCAACGTGGCAAAATCTTGATCTTCTCCGAATTCAAGGACACGGCTCGCTATCTAGCCGCCCAACTCAAAGAGGCCGGTTTTGACGGAGTGGCCGAGGTGGATTCGGAGGATGATGGCCGTCTGGAGATCATCGAGCGTTTCGCTCCGTACTACAATGATTCCTCGTCAGCAGATCTGGCCACACGCGGTTTCGACGAAATCCGCATTCTGATCTCGACCGACGTCCTATCCGAAGGCCTTAACCTCCAGGACGCGACCAGGCTCATCAACTACGACCTACATTGGAACCCGGTCCGTCTCATGCAGCGAATCGGCCGCATCGACCGCCGGCTTGACCCCGAAATTGAGGAGTGCATTGTCGCTGACCATCCGGAACGGGAGAAAGAGCGAGGCACGACCCAGTATTACAACTTCCTTCCGCCGGATGAACTCAATGAACTGTTGAGTCTCTACAAGAAAGTCACGTTGAAGACCCTCCGAATCTCCAAAACGTTCGGCATCGAGAACGGCAAACTGCTTCGCCCGGACGACGACTACGAGATACTGAGGGATTTTGTACAGCAGTGCGAAGGTAGCCAATCCCGGGCAGAACAATTGGGTCTCGAACTTCAGAAACTCTCAAGTGAGTACCCGGAGATCATGGAACAGGCCCTTGGTTTCCCGAACAGGATCTTCTCTGGAAAGGAAAGTTCTCATCCAAATACCACAGGGGTGTTCTTCTGCTACGCCAGGCCCGCGCGGGATGCCGAGACTAGCGAGTGGACAGTCGAAGCGGGGGACGTGAAGTGGTACCTCTATGATCTAGCCGCACAATCGATTTCTGACGACCCCTATGAGATCGCCGAGTACATCCGCTCCAGGCCAGACACGCCGCGACGCTGCCGCATGGAGCATGAGGACTTGATCGAAGTCCGCAAGACGATCGACAAGCACATCGAGAAGACGTATCTGAGACGAGTTGATGCTCCCAAGAACATCAGACCCGTTCTTCGTGCATGGATGGAGATAAGCTAATGGGTAGCGCTGCGGAAATACAGGCCGCAATCAGTAAGATCCACGACCAAGAGTCATTCATTCAAAGACTCTTGATTGAGTCGCTCGACTGGGACATCGATCCCGATATCTCACAGATTGAGGATACCGCGTACGAATACACGGCAGAAGAGCTAAACAGTCCTTTGCTGGATGAGAAGTGCGATGGTCGGGCATTACGCATTGCCTTCCAACAGGACGTGCCTTGGGGCTTGTTTCTCATCGAATTTACCCATGAGGCTCCATTCGTCCAATCACGCGGCCTGACCATGCCACTAAGGCAACTTCTCAACGCTCTGGTACTCAAACAACGACGCGATTCAGAGTTGCCCGCATGGAAACAAGAGAACCTACTATTCATCTGCACGCATAACTACCGTCACTTCCGTTTCGGTTATTTCCAGGCTGCACCCGGCAAGGAAAAGACTGCTCCACTAAGACTCTTTGGCTGGAACGAAGGCGATACTGCCGTACGCACACTCTGTGAACACAACCTTCCACATCTCCGATGGAATGATATCGAAAACTGGGCCGAAGCATTCAGTATCGAAAAGGTTACTCGAGACTTCTATCGCGACTACGCCACCGTGTTCCGCCGAGTAGAGGATGCTATCGCTGAACACAATAACATCTCGGGCGATGCGCTGCGGATGTTCACGCAGATGCTTTTCAACCGGCTGATGTTCCTCCGGTTCATCGAGCGCAAAGGCTGGCTGACCTTCGGTGACACACCAGATTATCTAGCCAATCTTTACGCTGCTGGCGGTCTTAGCGGCGAGAGTTTCTATGCATCGCGACTGATGCCGCTGTTTTTTGAAGGCCTAGCTGTCGAGGGACAACAGAAATTTGAGATAATCGGCAGAGTACCGTTTCTGAACGGTGGGCTGTTTGAACGAACTGATCTGGACACACAGATAACAGATATCCCTGATGAGGCTTTTGCACACATCTTGGCGTCACCAAATCAAAATGGCGTCGGTGGCTTGTTCTATCGCTATAACTTCACCATCTCCGAGTCCACCCCCTTGGACATCGAAGTGGCCGTCGATCCGGAAATGCTAGGCAAAGTCTTTGAGGAACTGGTCACTGGGCGACGCGAAACAGGCAGCTACTATACGCCGAGGCCAGTCGTAGCCTTCATGTGCCGTGAGGCGATCAAGGGCTATCTGAGTCATAAGACCTCTGCCAGTCCCGAAACCGTAGAGATGCTGATTGACCATCACGAGATTGCGAGTGACATGACAGAAGGTCACGCCAACGAGATTCTTTGGTATCTGGATACCATCAAGGCATGTGACCCAGCCTGTGGGTCGGGCGCTTACCTGCTGGGCCTAATGCAAGAACTGATCGCCGCTCGACGTTCCCTTCAGAGCAAGGAACTCAGAGCTGATCCGAAGTTTCTCTACAACCTGAAGTTGGGTATCATCGGGCGAAATCTCTATGGTGTGGACAATGATCTATTCGCCACGAATATTGCAAAGCTGCGTCTCTGGCTGTCGCTATCAGTCGAAGCAGATCAGCCTCAACCGCTGCCTAACCTGGACTTCAAAATCGAGACGGGTGATTCTCTCCTCGGCCCTTGCCGAGAACTACTCGGGCCACTGTTCAACAATGAACTATCTGAACGGGCCCGGGAGATCCAGGAGTTGAAATATCGCCATGAAATGGCCCATGGCCAAGAAAAGCAGCAGCTTACCGCGCAACTCGAAGAGAAGATCGAATACCTAAAATCACTTGCAGGCGAAGCCCGGCAAGATGACGCGATTGTCTGGCCCGCAGATTTCCCTGAAGTGTTCTGTCCCCGTGACAAATTCGAGGCCACTCTTACGGGTGAATTTGGGTTCATGGCCGATGCGCAGGGTCAGAAGACCTTCAAGGTGGCCAGGCTGGAGCCCGGCGGATTTGATGTCGTCTTGGCCAATCCTCCTTACGTACGCCACGAGCTGATTAAGAGCATCAAACCCCGGCTGCAGGCTATCTTTGGTGACCGCATCTACTCGGGAACAGCAGACCTCTACACGTACTTCTATGCTCGAGCAGTCGAGATGCTCGCCCCTGGAGGAGTCCTCTCCTTCATTAGCTCCAATAAATTCTTCCGCGCCAGCTACGGCAGCAAGTTGCGTAGGTTCTTAGCAGAAGAAACGTCGGTCCTGTCGATTACCGACTTCCGGGACTCTCCGGTATTTGAGTCGGCTGTTGCCTATCCGATGATCTTTATTGCACAAAAGGGGACGGCCAGAGGAGAGACCTGGTACACAGAGACGAGGGTGTCTGGCCACAATCTAGACGTTCGTGCAGTCATCTCTGCCAAAGGTCGGTCACTGCCAAAGGAAGCGATTACTGGGGCAAATTGGAACTTCACAGACAAACGGACGGCATCAGTGCTTTCCCGCATGATCGAGGTTGGCACACCATTACGAGAGTACGTCAGCAGTCGCGTGTATCGTGGCATTACCACCGGATGCAACAAGGCATTTACCTTGGATGCTCGTGCGCGTGAAGAGTTGATTCGAGAAGATCCTCGTGCGGCTGAACTGATCAAACCTCTGTTGTTAGGCAAGGATATTAGTCGCTGGACGCTGAACCATGACAATCGGTGGATGATTGTCACGCCTATTGGTGTAGACATACAAGCGTTCCCATCGGTGCTTAGGCATCTCAGGGGTTGGCAGGATGAATTGGAGAAGCGGTACGACCAAGGAGACTATTGGTGGGAACTCCGGGCTTGCACATACTACGATAGATTTCAGGACGTCAAGATTGTCTCAACAAAGGTCTCAAGAGAACCCACTTTTGCGATTGACACACATGGCAGCTATCTGGGAAACACGGCCTATTTCATCCCTATCCAGGGGAGTGAAAGCCTGTATGTGTTAGGAATCCTAAATTCGTATTACTCCTTGGTGTATGCAAAGGAACGATTCGTTGGGAAACAGAACGACTGGTATGAGGTCCAACCGCCAGCTCTCGAGGAATTCCCCATTCCACCGGCATCCGACAAGGACAAGGCGAAGATTGGAGCCTGTGTCCGGAAGTGCATCGAAGCTCAGGGTAAGAACTGCAAAGAGTGGGAAGATCAGATTGACTCGCTTGTAGCGAGTCTCTATGGACTGGAGGCCTAACGATGGCAGGTAGCCAGACACTCCAGAGTGAGGAAGCTGCGAGTTTCTGGTCAGACGCCCGCAGACGTTTAGAGGAATCGAATAGAGAACCGGACATGGGGGAGGCGTTGGACTTCTCTGGTAACAAGTTTCCACCCGATCCTGATAGCAAGTACTTTCATGGACTTGTGTTTCAGACGCCTGTTTCATTCGTTGGTGCCGAGTTCGCGTGTCGCGATCCGTTCGATGCCTGCCAATTCATGGACGAGGTCGACTTGACAGGTTGTCGACTAATCGGCGAAGATAATTGCTTTGCCTTCACCCGGTGCAGATTCACAAACCGGGCCGATTTCCGTGAATGCCAGTTCGCCGGGCTCGTTGAGTTTCGCGGCGTCAGCTTCGAAGACGATGTGTATTTTGACCGGCAACACATCGTTACTCTGCGATTCGAGCGGGACGATGGCACAGACGGATCTCCATCATGTCATTTTGAGGGAGCTGCGCATTTCAATGAGTCGATATTGTCAGAAGCTTCTTTTTCAGGGGCAGTCTTTGAACGTGATGTGAGTTTCAGCGGAACCCGATTCAAGTTCTGGCCAAGATTTCGGGAGACCGAATTCAAAAGTAAGGCAGTCTTCGCCGGGGCTGTCTTCGAACATCTTTCAGATGAGCAAAAACAGAAGATGTCGCCAGCTGAGGCAAAGAGGAACATCGCCGACTTCGCAAGGGCCCTTTTCAAGTACGACGTTGACTTCTCCAATGTCCAATTTCAGTGCGATGTCGACTTCAATGACGCGACATTTGCCCGAGACGTCATTTTCGACGGTGCCGACGTGCACGGGGAACTGCGGTTTCGTTGCCACTGTAATGGAGGAGGAGATATCCAGCTGGGCCATCTACGAGTTCGGAAAGAACACAATGGCGAGTTCGCATACCGGGCGGCCAAAAACTCGGCCCACGCTCGAGGTGACAGCCGCGCCGAGGGCGATTACCATTATCGAGAACAGTGTGCCGTTAACGCCAGAGACCGCCAGGATGGTCGCTGGTGGTGCAGGCCTTGGTCTCGCGACAGCAAGGTTCGGGCGTGGGGAAGCTATGTGTTCGGACGCGGCGTATACGGCTATGGTGAGAGACCACAACGGGTTGTTTATGTCGGTCTAGGCGTAATTGCCCTGTGGGCTGTAGCGTACTGGTTGCTTGAGGCCGCCAAAGACGGAGCATCATCTTTCTTGACTTACCTGTACTTCAGCGTGGTAACCTTCACGACACTCGGCTATGGCGATCTCCAGCCGAAAGCTGGGTTCTCTCGTTTCTTCGCTGGCACTGAGGCTCTGTTCGGCGCAGCCCTTATGGCCCTTTTTGTGGTAGCTTTGACCAGAAGATATACGAGGTAGGTATGGGCGAATCTATGACGCCGGAGATCGAATCCAATGACCTGAACCTGGAAGACCTGTTCAAGGACTTCTATCCCAAACACGATAGAAGACCAAATCCGAAGGAATTGACACTACTGCCCTTAACCACAGGGAGAGCAACGAAATTCGCATTGCACGGAGAGGAGAGTATTCATGAATGCTAACGCTGTGCCGTTGCTGGCTTTGTTCGAGAAGAAGATGCGGCTCGAAGTCCCGCTCTTCCAGCGACAATATGTGTGGAATCGTGAACAACAATGGGAGCCGCTGTGGGAGGACATTTCCCGAAAGTTCGTCGAATGGCTGGAAGGTCGAAAGGATGCTCCTGTGCATTTTCTCGGCGCCATCGTATTGGACCAGAAACAAACACCTTCGACTCATGTTGAGAGACGGCACGTGATCGATGGTCAACAGCGTCTCACGACTCTCCAGGTCTTCTTGGCAGCATTTCGTGATTTCTGTCGCCAACAAGACTGCGAAGAGTTGGCCAGAGAGTTCGAGGGTTATACGCTAAACAGAGGCATGATGGCTGATCGAGAGGTTGACCAGTTCAAGGTGTGGCCTACACAACTCGACCGCCCGCTGTTTCGCGACGTTATGACTCTCGGCTCGTGCGAGGAGGTAGAGGGCCGATATCCTCTTCAGCGCAGGAAGTGGGCACGCAAGTACGACCCTCGTCCCCGGCTGGTGGAAGCATATCTGTTCTTCAGTGAGCAGATTCGAGAGTTCTTCTTGGGCACCGAGGAGGAGCCGCCTTTGATGGCCCAGGAGCCTCTCGCCGAACGGATCGAAGAGTCTTTTCAGGCACTGAAGAATGCCTTGCAGGTCGTCGCCATCGACCTGGAGCAAGGTGACGATGCTCAAGTCATCTTCGAGACGCTCAACGCCCGAGGAGAACCACTCCTGCCGGCGGATCTGCTGCGAAACTACATCTTCCTCAGGGCGGCGAGACAGGGCGAACCTCAGGAGGAGCTTTATGAAAGTCATTGGCGTCGCTTTGACGACGAGTTCTGGCGGGAGGAGGTCCGCCAAGGACGTTTGCGTCGGCCACGGAGTGACCTGTTCATGCAACACTTCCTTAGTAGCCGGCAGATGATTGACATTCCGATCAAGCATCTCTATGTGGAATATCGATTCTGGATCGAGCGAAAGTGCCCATTCCAGAGTGTGGCCGAAGAGCTGGCGGCCCTTTCGAGACAAGGCGCTCATTTTCGCCGTATCATCGAGCCCCAACCAGACGACGCTATTTTCGGATTGGCGACATTCCTTGAGAGCTTTGACATCCGTACGGCTTACCCATTGCTTCTGTTTCTTCTCGATGCCGAATTGCATGAGCACGAATGGAAACAGATATCGACACTTCTGGAATCCTATCTGCTGAGAAGAGCAGTGCTGGGCTGGTCCACCAAGGCGTACAATCGCATCTTCTTGAACCTCACGAAGTCATTGCACAAGACAGGACCGACCTCAGAGAACCTGAAGACCGCGCTGTCCGAACTGTCTGGAGAATCTTCAGCCTGGCCCACGGACCAGCAGTTCTTTGCCGCATGGCAGACTCGGGCCATGTATGAGGATCTTAACAACGCCAAACTGGTTCACATCCTCGGGCGGCTCAATGATTCATATCGCACGAACAAGAACGAGAGAATCCTGTGGGATGGCGAACTGACTATCGAGCATATTCTGCCGCAGGAATGGATCGAACATTGGCCTCTGCCCAGCGGGGAAAGTGGTCTGACGTGGGAAGAGCTTTACGACTCGGAGCCGGACGACGCAAGAGCGGCGGCAACGCAGCAGCGACACCTGGCGCTGCAGACGGTTGGCAATCTCACAATCCTGACCCAGCAGTTGAATTCCGCCGTCTCAAACTCCGCTTGGGCGGTGAAGAAGCCACAACTTCTCGAAGGCTCGCTACTCCCGATTAACCTGCAACTGCACACGCATGACACCTGGGACGAGGAGTCGATTAAGACGCGAAGCAAAGAACTTTTCCAGAAGGCAATTGGAATCTGGCCAGCCCCTGGGGTGTAGCATGGCCGATGAAGACAAGAACGACTTGGCTGAGTTGTACGGTCAGATACTTGTTGCGCAGGATGCGGAGATCCGACGGCGTTCATTATCGGCGCCGCGAGCGACTGGCTGTCCCCGAGGGACAAAAACTCTTGCGGTGGGCATTGACATCCTGTTCTTGATCCGTAATAGTAGAGGCTGGCTTGACTGAACTGCACCTATCTCACAAGGAACTGAAGGTGCGATGTTTGTTGTCGGAGACGGAACCATCTGAGACATTTGGAGTGACTCGACAATATCATGACCAAGATATTCTTTGCCAGTGATATCCACGGTTCCGAAGTATGCTTCAGGAAGTTCGTCAACGCAGCGTCCTTCTACGGAGCTGACATCTTGATCCTTGGCGGCGATCTTACTGCCAAGAGAGTAGTGCCTGTTGTGAAGTACGGCAGCAGATACGAAGCCAGCCCGTTCGGTAGAGTTGAGACGGCGGAGAGTGATGCCGATCTAGCCGCTCTCGAGAACAGGATCAGAGCGAATGGCTTCTACCATTACCGATGCGACGAAGATGAGTTTCGACGCATACAGAGCAGCGTCCAGGAACAGAAGAATCTGTTCCAGCGACTCATTCTTGACAGTCTTCGCCGTTGGATGCAATTCGCAGAGGAACGTCTGGGCGGTGGCAACGTGCGGTGCTACGTCATGCTCGGAAATGATGATGATCCAAGCGTGGCCGGCGTCCTGGATGAGAGTAACGTCGTGGTGAATCCGGAACGACAGAAGGTAGAACTCCCAGGCGGTTATGAGATGGTCAGTGTCGGATACAGTAACCTGACGCCGTTCAACAGCCCTCGCGAGATGTCGGAAGACGAATTGAGACATTTGATTGCTGAGCAATGTGAGACGCTGAAAACGCCGGAGAAAGCTATATTCAACCTGCATTGCCCGCCGTATAATAGTGGTCTCGACATTGCCCCCGAATTGACAAGCGATCTGAGCGTGGTAATGAAGGGTGGGCAGCCGTCCATGGTGCCGGTTGGCAGCAAGGCTATCAGAGAGGCCATTGAGGAAAGGCAGCCTTTGCTGGGCCTCCATGGTCACGTTCACGAGGCTCGCGGCACCGCAAAGATTGGGCGGACGGTGTGTGTCAATCCCGGGAGCGAGTACGCTGTGCAGGTATTGCGTGGAGCGATTGTTATACTTGACAAAGAGAGCATAAAAGGATATCAGTTCGTCTCTGGATAGGGAGACCGATAATGGAGTCGGAGAAGACAACCTTTTTTACACGCAAGGCGACCGGGCTCGTTCGCCAACTGTCGTTGTTTGACAGCTTCGTTTTCAACGCAAGCTTTGTCAATATCGGACTGGCCGTGCTGTACATGGTTCTTTATGTACCTGCCTGGCATCCCGGCGGCAGCATGATTGTGGCCACGCTCATCGCCACACTCATCGCATTGCCCACCGCAATTACCTATGGCATGCTGGCTGCCGCCTTCCCTCGAAGTGGCGGTGAGTACGTCTACATAAGCAGAAATCTCTCCCCCGCGATTGGATTTGCCGCGAGCTGGAACCTGACGATTTGGGGCCTCTTCTACATCGGCAGTCCGTGTGCCCTGTTCAGCAGGTACGGGCTCACGGCTCTGTTCCGTTTCTTTGGACTGAAGACAGGGTCGGGAGCGTTCATGAATCTGGCGAACTGGGTAGCGACCCCAGTTGGCACCTTCCTCGCGGGCCTTGTCCTTCTGGCGATCATCATGGCCCTCTACATCCGTGGCATGCGCGTGTGGGCGCGAGTACAGGATTTCTTCTTCCTTTTCGCCGTTCTGAGTATTGTGCTGATTATTATTCTTCTGGCAATCAACTCTAGGTCGGACTTTGTGGGGAGCTTCAATGAGTATCTATCGGAAAGCACGCACAAGGCAGATACATACGGTTTTCTCGTCTCGCAGGCAAAGGAGAACGGTTTCAGCCCAGCCCCGTTCAGCTTGACTATGACACTGCTTGTTCTCGCGTGGCCGTGCTACAATCTGTTTTGGGCGAACGCCTCGACATATTTTGGAGCGGAGGTCCGTCAGCCCGCTCGAACACAGGTTCTGTCCTTGCCGCTTGCCGTGATCTTCTCTGGTGCCGGTATGGTACTGATCTTCCTTCTTCTCAACAGGACTGTAGGCACGGACCTGATGGCTGCTCTCGGGTGGGTACCAGCGCAAGAAATGGGATTGTCTACCGCCCCGACTTTTCAGGAACTCATTGCCGTCATGGCGGGTCCAGTGCTTGGAGTGATTGTACTCGCGGGTTTCTTGTACTGGACCTGGGCCTGGGCACCGCTGGCTATCGCCGTTGTCACACGCAACTTCCTTGCTTGGTCGCTTGATGGCTTGGCTCCGAGTAAACTCTCTGAGGTGAATCCCAGGTTATCTACGCCAGTACCTGCATTGGTCACCTGTGGGGTGCTCGGTGTCTTTTTCTTGTTTTTGCACGCCTTTGTGCCAGCCTTCTCAATCATCGTCGGCATGGTCGGTGTGTTCTTTACGTTCGCTCTGGCGTCGGCCTCAGCTGTAGCATTTCCGTTCACTCACCGGGCTGATTTCGAGGCATCTCCCATCAACTGGCGCCTTGCCGGATTCCCGGTGATTTCGATCTTTGGGATCTTTAGCATTGTATTCTTAGCCTGTGCTGAAGTCGCGATCCTGCTGGACCCCGTCTCAGGGATTAGTATCTACCCATCTGCCGACGAAGGCACAGGTAAGGGTGTCGCGTTTGTGATGTTCCTAATCAATCTTGGTGTCCTGGCATCTGGATTCGTGGCGTATTTTGTCATTAGGGCCGTCCAGAAGAGTCGCGGTTTCAACGTCGATCTCGCATTCAAGGAGATACCGCCCGAATGACGACCAGTTACGACGTCCCCTGCACAAATGAGGAGTTGGAGGGCATTGCCTTGAGACTGGTAGATCGGGGAGAGGTGGAAGGCATTCGCTTGCGTTTGCTTGGCGGCATTGCCGTGCGAACCCTTTGCCGGGATGTGATCGCAAAACACCCGCAGCTCGACCGACTGTGCGGTGACATTGATCTGGCGGGGCGTTCCGAAGATACTAAGCAGATCGAGCACGTTCTGCAGATGGAAGGGTTCAAACCGTGCAGAGAGTTCAATTTCGTTAATGTCGGATCGCGTATGCTTTTCACCACAGGAGGCCTTAAAGTAGACGTCATTCTCGACGAGTTTAGGATGAACCATCGCTGGTTTGTCCGCACTCGACTGTCTGCTGACACAACGACTCTTCCAATAGAGGATATTTTCTTGACCAAGCTTCAGATTGTGAATCTCACAGAAAAGGACACGAGTGATCTTGTTATCCTTGCGGCGAAGGCTGCCGGCCTCCCCGTGGACGTTTGTTATATGAAACGGGTCTCCATGCGTTCCTGGGGAATGTCACATACAGTACTCAAAAACTGTCGCAAGGCAACACATGCGTGTAGACGCCTCCTAGGCGACAAGAACGCCGTGGAACTTAGTGTATTCGACTGCCTTGCGAAAGCGATTACAGAGACACGTAAACCACTGAGGTGGAGACTCCGGAATCTCTTAGGGGAACGCTTCCGGTGGTATGAACCGGCCGAGGAGCCTCGGGTTGCTTATGGTGAAAGATAGAGGGAGCAGTACGCATGCAGAGTGCAGAAGAACAGCAGTTGCAGGAAGGATTTCGTCAGACGGACTTCTGGGAAGCTGAAGAGGCCTGGGTCCGCGTTAAGGCAGTCTTGCATCTGATGGGCGCGACTGTGGTTATACTCCTGCTCGTTTCCATCGGTTTTGGCAAGAACGCAGGGTTTTACGACTACCTCACAGCCGCTAGTATTGGCGTCACAGGCGTGATCGCGGGAGGGTACCTGCGTGGCATAGGCTATCAGGCCGACGCTTCCGTGGACGGCTGCTGCGACAAGGCCGGGAGAAGCGCGTCTATTGTGCTTACCCTTATAATTACAGCGTGGCTTATCCTGTTCTTTGTTGTGCTGTCGGGAGCGATGTGGTCGGGACCACGAGCCAAGATCATTTTCAACCTAATCGCCGCCAGTATAGTGTATGCAGGTTACGTGTACCTGGATCACAAAGCTTACGCAAAGTCATACAATAAGCGTTGTGGACAGATAAGGGCGGGCCTCCCTCAAGACGTGAAACGTTCGTTCTGGCAAGTGGATCTCCCTACCTTTCTTGCTGTTCTTCTGTTCAGCGTGGCGACCCTCTGGTTCCTTCCAGACCAAGGTGGGTCAAATTGGATGTCGGATGCTGGCACGATCATGGACCGGGCTGTGTCGAGTCTTCCGGGATCTGAGCCTTATTGTAATGAGCTGCAGTCGTGCCTGAAGAAGGGAAGTTACGAAGTGCAGGCAGCTTTTGCACAGGGAGGTTTGGCATTGCTGATGTTTGTTTCCAGTTTTGCCTTCGGCCTCGGCTTTCCAAAATACGTTCTCGTGTTTGCCCCCGAAGTATGGTTTGGCGAAGACGTCTGCGAACGGAATAAGCAATTCCGTAAAGACGAAAGCAACGCAAGTGTAGAGCAACTCGGGGATCTCGGCGAAAGCGACCTCACCGCGGCTAAGAAGGAGGGTACTCCACCAGCCAAGGATGGCGCGAGTCCAGATGAGGATGCCCCTCAGTTAAAGAAAGAAACAGAATGAGAGTAGCTGGTGTATTCTTGCAGGACGTAAGCGTTGATGCGCGTCTTGACCCAGATCCTGAGGAGCCCTTGGGCATCGAGTATGTTCTAGCTTGCTCGGCAGAAGAAGGGCACTGTGTTCGTCTCTTTACGCCGCTAGATGCCCCCGTCGGACATCTGCCTCGTGTTATCGCTGATTTCAATCCTGATGTTGCTGCGATTTCAGCGTACACGCCGCACATTCCTGAAGCCCTCCGTCTTGCTGGCAGACTTCGCGAGATGTGTCCGGAAGTCATCACTGTTCTCGGCGGACCTCATGTGACAGCTGATCCTACGGTCGTTCTGCACGAAGCCATTGATGTTGCCATCCTAGGTGAAGGAGAAGCAGCCTTCTGCCATCTGTTAAAGGTCCTCGAAGAAGGAGCAGACTTGCAGTCTGTAGCCGGGATCGCTCTTGCCGATTCGGGAAACGTTCGGACCACACCACGGCAACGGCGGATATCAGCCTTGGATTGCCTGCCCTATCCGTTGCATGAACGCCGATACTATGATTTGCCCGCTCATAGCTTATCGTTTCCACCGATGAGTAGGATCGTGTATTCACCCATGCTGTTCTCCCGAGGCTGCAACATGCCGTGCAGATTCTGTAGTTCTCGTCAGCTATGGGGCGGAGAGGTCTTCTGTCGGACTCCGGAGAACGCGCTGGCTGAAGTGGAATATCTTCAGCGCACATATGGGGTCGATTTCGTCTATTTTGAGGATCTTACCTTCACACTCAAACGGAGGGAGTTTTTAGGACTGTGCGATGTGATGACGGCAGGGAAGCTACCTGTTTATTGGGGATGCGAAACGCACGTCAACTGCGTTACCAGCGAAGATCTGGCACGAATGCGGGGTGCGGGCTGCACGAAGATATTATGGGGCGTTGAGAATCTCAGTGAGAACACCCTCGACCGCATAGGCAAGAAACAAAGCCGAGCAGACGTCGCGAGTTCGCTTCAAGCTGCCGCGCACAGCGGCATCTTGAACTGGGGCTGCTACATCGTCGGCTTTCCGTGGGAGACAGAAGAGGATATTCTCACTACCGCATCCGCACTAGCCGAGTTAGATATTCATCAACTGCGCATTTCGATCGCTACCCCTTTCCCAGGCAGTCGCTGGCACGATGAGATGCCGAAAGCTGCTCTTGATCCTGATTTGTCACTCTATGACACGAACCATCTTGTCTACGAACATCCGACGATCTCGTCGGAACGGATGAAAGAACTGCAGAATGAGATTTTCATTCGCTTCTATCAATCCACACATTATCGCGATAGGGTAACTGCGATGACTAGGAGATTCCCTTATCTGCGAGAGAGCTTCGACGAATTCCTCGGTTATGTCGATTCGAAGAGTGAGCTTCTTCGGTCCGGGCAGACAGATATCGCCGAAGTGTACATTCACGAGGACGCGAAACAACACAAGGTCGGCCTATGAATCACGAGATTACCGCCTCTACCATCAGGCACGTCTATGGAATGGGGGCGTCACGCTACGAACAGGTGATGGCAGAGTACTGGGAATTTGACCGCCGCAAGTTGATCGGTGAATTGGCTCTAGAGTCATCACAGCACGTGCTCGAGGTAGGGGTGGGCACTGGCAGAAATCTGGCCTATTATCCGGAGGATGCCCGCGTGACGGGAATCGACTTCACGCCGGAGATGCTGGCGATGGCCCAGGAGAAACGAGACGCGCTGGATCACAACGAGATTGAGCTACGCGAGATGGACGCAGCAAGCATGACCTTCGGCAATGACAGTTTCGATGCTGCCCTTGAGAGCTTTGTGCTGTGTGTTGCTCCCGATCCAGAGCTGGTCCTCTCGGAGGTTGTAAGGGTAACCAAGCCGGGAGCCAGGATTGCTGTATTTGATTACTGTCGCTCACGGGAAGCCATGACGCGGAAGTGGCAGGAACTGATCGCCGAGACGGCCCGGACCGTTGGGTTCCCGGCAGGCGTGATCGTATGGGACCCTCTGCGAGATTATGAGGAAATTATCGAAGAGGCCGGGTTACCGCTGTGTGTCGAGCGCATGGAGCGACACGAAAATACCAACCCATTTCTTCTGGCATGTTCCATGCTTCTGATCAACGCGAAAGACACCGACTGCATCTGACACGAGGAATGGCACGCTGCTCATCACCATGGCCGCCAGTCTACTGACAGCATCAGCCAGTATGACCGAGCAGCTCCACAATCCAAGCCTCGCCCCCAAGCGGGCGCTACAGGCCGTCCAGTCGGACGGAGTCCTCAGCCGCCTTGCGAACATTTCTTCCCCTTCTTACCAATCCCTGGTAATCCACCACTTTGAATTCCAAGGCCAGCCCATATCTTGGGCTCATGGCACTGAGTTTGGCAGAACAACTGCAGATTGTAGACGACGCGATTGAGCGGACACTGCAGGCTCAGTCGTCGACGGCCCCGGACGGACGGTCGAAGACGAACCTGAGACTAGACGAGTTGCGCCAGATGAAGGAGGATTTGGAGCTACGAATCAGGTTCGCGACCGGGGGACGTGTTCGAGCCCTGGAGGTGGCGGACTGATGCGGGCACTGCTCACGAAGTGGCAGCGGAAGTTGGCGGACAGCGTGGATCGGCTGACGCTGGCGGTTTCGCCCAGGCGAGCGTATTTGCGGCGGGCGTACCGGTTCGCCTACGATGCGCTCGATGGGTCGCGGACGCGGAAGCCTCGGAGCGGTCTATCGGGATCGGGTGACGCCCATCTGACAGAATCAGCGCTGTCACGGCTGCGGGAGATCTGCCGGGATATGGGGCGGAACAATCCGCTGATCAAGGGCCTGCTCGCGACGGAGACCAAGGGCGTCGTGGGTTCTGAGACCAAGGTCGAGTCTCGGACGGTCGACGAGGCATGGAACCAGACGGCCGAGCGGCTGTGGAAAGAAGAGATGATCGACCGGCCGTGCGACGTCACGGGGCGGTTCAACTTTCATACGCTGTTGAAGCTGGCGTATCAGTCCTATCGCCGGGACGGCGACGACTTGATGGTGTTTGGCCCGGAGCACCTTTGGCTCGTTGAAGGCGAGCAGTGCGGTACGCCGCACGGACTGCCAGCGGCCCAGCATTACGATGTGATCAATGGCGTGGCCGCCCGCAAGACGGATGGTCGGGTGATTGGTTATTACATCGGCTACGCGGACCGGTGGGGTTTTATCAAGGGCGATTCCTACCGGTGGCTGACGACCGAGCACGTGCACCATGTGTTCAATCCCGACCGCGTCAGCTACACGCGGGGTGAGCCCGTGTTGACCAGTGCGATCGACTGGATTGACAAGTTGACCCGCTACGCCGACGCCGAACTGGTCGCGGCCCACGTTAACGCGCTGTTCGTAATGGCCCTGACGAAACGATTCCCCGAAGGGATGCTGCCAGCGGTCCGGCCGAACCAAGCGTCCACGGCCACCGGTGCCGCAGGGTTCAAGCAGGAGAAACTCGGACCGGGGTTGATCTACGAGTGCGCGCCGGGCGAGGACGCCAAGGCGATTGCCGCCCAGCGGCCCAACTCGGAGTTCGACCGGTTTGTTCTGCGGTGCCTGATGTTCATCTGTCGGCCGATGTGCATGCCATTGATGTTGGCGACGCTCGACTATTCGGGGGCCACGTTCATGAATGCCCGGATCGCTTACCAGGAGGCGTGGGACAACTGGAAGGACGAGCAGAATCTGGTCATCAAGCCGTTGGTCAGCCGGATCTGGCGATGGAAGGTTTCGCAGTGGATCGCTCGCGGCGATCTATCTCCCAGGGACGATGCGTTTGCTCACGAGGTGATCTGCAAACGCTGGCCCTACGTGGACCCATATAAGGAGGCCATGTCGGACAAGGTGGATTTGGAGAACGGCACGAATACGCGCACGGCAATCTGTGCGCGGTCCGGCCGAGACTACCGCGATGTGGTCCGTGAGCGGGTTCGGGAGCAGAAGATTGAGCAACAAGAGGGACTTGTGGCAGCGGATCAAGGCCAAGTGACCGAGGACGGGAAGGAGTCAGGCGATGCCACAGACAATGGCTGAGGTGGCCAAACGGTTTACCGGTGAGACAACGGCACCAAGGGATGCCTGCGTGTTTGCACGGCAGGGCGGTGTCCAGTTTGCTGCCGGCGAGGGCGACGACGAGAATCGCTTCCACATCGAGGCCTATGACGGGCGAGTGATTCCGAACCACTGGTATTGGGGCAACCTGGCGTTTGATTTGGAGGGCCTGGCATTCGCGTCGGAGCCGCTGCCGGTGCTCGATTCGCACTGGACCAATTCACGTCTCGGCGTCACGACGAAGCAAGAAATCGGCCGAAAGGTGACTTTCGAAGGACGGTTCCTGGGCAATCCCGACGCCCAGCAACTTCGAGGGGACATGCAGGACGGCTTCCCCATGCAGGCCTCGCTGTCGCTGGTACCCAGGGTCATTGAGCGAGTCATGGAGGGTGCCAGCGTCAAGGTCAACGGCCACACGCTCAAGGGGCCGGGGGCCGTCTTTCGCAAGGCCCTGATCGACGAGGTCAGCATGTGTGTCTTCGGGGCCGTGCCCAACACGAGATCAACCGCATTTGCGGATAACGACAGGCAACAAGTCCAGTTTTCAGTGATCGGAAAGGACATCACGATGACAGATGAGAATCAGGCGACAGTCCTGACGGCCGAATCGCTCAAGGCCGAGCACAGTGAGGTCTATCAGGCCGTCTTTGAGGCGGGCAGGGTGGAGGGCTTACAGGCCGAGAAGAACCGCTTTGCGGCCCTGAAGGAGACCTGTGGTGAGGACAGGGAGCTTCTGGTCACGGCGTTTGCCGAAGGGCGGGACGAATCCTGGGCCTTGCGGGAGGCGAACGGCCGTTTGACCACGCAATTGAAGGCTGCCCGGGAGCAACTCGCCAAACCACCCGCCGTCGGGGCCAAGCCTCAGCGGGATAAGGCGACACAGGAGTTCATCGAACAACCGGCCCCGGAGGTTCAGGAGAGCGGCCCCGTCACGTTCATGGAGGCGGTCAAGGCCCACCAGGCTGAGTTCAAGGTCAGCGAAGCCGAGGCCGTCCGCAAGTGCGTGGACCTGTACCCGGATCTGCACGCCAAGATACAGGATGGTGAGTGACCGGCAGGCCTCTCCAACCAGTTCAACAACAAATCGAAAGGACAAACATGGCACGCGTTAAATGCCCTCAGTGTGGTACCGAGCGGGTGGTCGTCGAAGGTAAGCGGAAGAACTGCCGCAAGTGCGGCACGCGGCTGACGGCGAATATGGCTAATGTCAAGAAGGCCGCCAAGACACCCAAGGGTGAAGAGCAGCCACTGAAGGCGTAGAAAGGACATTCATCATGATCGAAGGATCGAAACGAACATTCCCGGCCGGTGCGGCTCTGGAGCCCCGCCGGCGTGTCAAGCTTTCCGGCACCAGTGTAGTGTACGCCGGCGATGAGGAAGAGGCCATCGGCGTGACCGAGTTCCGCGCGGCATTGGGTGAAGATATCACGGTTCGCCTCATCAATGCCGGCGGCACATTCGAGGTCGCAGCGGCTGGGGCGATTACGGCCGGAGCAGCCGTCTATCCCGCGGCCGACGGCAAGGTCGAAGGCAGCGGTACCACCGCCAGAGGGGCTGCCCTCGATGAGGCCACGGCCGACGGGGACATCATCGAGTGTCTCCTGACGTCGTGATCCAGTGACCACCAGGTAATCTCTGCAGAGAAGGAGTAACATCCATGCCAAGACCATCAACAGCCGCTGAGCGGCCCGATCTGCGGGCCGTGATTTACGAGGCGGTGGACCCGGTCAACGTATTCATCGGCCTGCGCGTGCTGCCGCTGTTTCGGACGGACGAGCAGACCGGCCAATACCCCGTCATCCCGCCCGAGGTAATGTTCTCGACACCGAATACGAAACGCTCGGCTCGCGGCCATTACCAGCGTAGCGACTGGGAATGGCAGTGGGACACATTCGCCACGGAAGAGAACGGCTGGGAGGAACCCGTAGACGACCGCGAGGTCAACCTCTACCAGCGGTACTTCGACGCCGAGGCCATGGCGGGCATCCGGGCGCTCAAGATCATTCTGCGCGGGCAGGAGAAGCGCGTCGCCAATATGGTCTTCAACGAGTCGAACTTCACCGCCCATGCCGTGACCAATGAGTGGGACGACCATGAGAATGCCGTCCCCATCGATGACGTCAAGGCTGGTCGGAAAGCGATCCACGATGTGATCGGCGTCGAGCCGAACACGCTGATCATCAGCTATAGCACGTTTCTTGACTTGGGCCTGTGTGATCAGATCATCGACCGGATCAAGTACACGACACCGGCCGTGCAGCGGGGCGACATCGCGGTGCCGTTGCTGGCCCAGGCGTTCGGGGTCGATCAGATCCTGGTGGGCGGCTCGCTATTCAACGGGGCCAAGAAGGGCCAGGATGCATCGCTCTCGGCAATCTGGAGCAACGAATACGCGATGCTTTGCCGGATCAGCGACAGTCCTATGCTGGGCGTCGAACCGGAACTCGGCCGGACGTTCCTCTGGACCCGGGAATCACCGACCAACACGGTCGTGGAATCCTACCGGGATGAGACGGTTCGCGGGGATGTGATTCGAGTGCGGCACGACACGGATGAGGAGTTTATCTCGACCGAGTGCGGCTACCTGATGAGCAATATCACGACCTGATGAGCCTAATCCAGCGAGGAGTGCAATGACCACACAGTCCAATGGCAACCAAGTCACGCTGACGCAGGCGGACCAGCAGATCGTTCGCTGGATCGCCAAGGAAGTGGCGGACAGTCTGGGCAAGGAGATCGCCGCTGCCCAGGGTGAGGCCATGGCCCAGATGATTGAGTTGCACAAGGCAACGTGCCAGACGAGCCAGCAATGGTTCGGGTCCAAGCGTTTCCTTGTGGGGCTGCTGGTCGGATTGGGGGCGTTGACGGCCGGCGGCAGTGCCTTGGGCTCGGCGCTGATCAAGCTGCTGATGGGATCTTGAATACGACAAGGAGACACTCATGTCATTGACAACGAGAATTGCTTTGGGTTTCGACCTTTTATACCAGGCGACGACGGATTTGGGCACGCCCCAGGACCGTGTCACGCTCAATCGGCTGATCGAGCTGGCCAACGGCATCGGTGCCAACCAGGCCAACATGGTCTTTCGGGGCAGCCGGTCTTTGGCCGATGGGGCCGACGAGACGCTCGATCTGTACTCGAGCGGGACGTTGCTCGATCCGCTACGGTATGCCTTGACCATGGAGAAGCTCAAGGTGCTCTATATCAAGAATACCAGCACCGAGGCGAATCTGCTCATCGGCGGGGCCGAAACAACACCTGTCCTGCTGTTCGATGACCCGACCGACATCTTCAAGTTGCGGCCGGGCGGCATCTTCCTGACTACGGCCCCGGATGCCGACGGCATCGACCTGACAACGAACAAAGACCTCAAGCTCGCCCACGACGGCACGGGCACCAGTGATTTAGCCTACGAGATCATTGCCATCGGTGTCGATTGATCCATGAGCACCCATGCTGACATCCTGATCGAGGACGCGGAGTTCTTCCTGGCCGAGTACGGCGAGGAGGTTGTGGTTCACCCGCCGGCTGGAGACGCCCGCACGGTCACGGCGATCGTGGAGCGTAACGCCCGCGACCTGCAAGACAGACCTCGCACAGAGATCCAGCCGGTCATCGTTCGCTTGCGCAACGATGCCTCGACTGGCATCGCGGCGGCCGAGATCTCCAATCGCTGGTACGTCAGTGTTCGGCGACAGATCGGCGGCGAATACGTGAAGCTGCGGGTCACACGCTGGCCCGAGCAGGATACCGGCTTCATTACCGTGGAGTTGACGTGATGGCCGAACCCCTTGTGAAAGTCGAATTCGATAGGGCCAAGCTCAAGGCTGTTGACCGGGCATTGAGCGAGCAATCGAGGCTACTGCCGAGGATCGTCTATCGAGGCCTGAAACGCACGGCCGCCGCCGGCCGGACTCAACTCGACAGTGAGATTCGACAGCGGATCACGGCCAAGAAACGTGACGTCATGGCCCGGATCATGGATGAGGAGAAGGCCAGCTATACGAACTGGCGATGGCGACTGGGTATCAGCCGTCGACGGATGGCTTTGGCGGCGTTTCGCCATACGATCAGCAAACGGCGGGGCGTCACGGCCACCGTTCGCAAGGGCGAGAGCAGACGCATCCCGCGTGGTTTCAGAACGGAAGGGTTCACGCACGCTCAATCGGGCGAGCGGGTCGAAGGGGACCGGCTGTTATGGCGGCGGGTCCAGAAGGGCGACAAGGGCTTCAGTAAGGGGACGCCCACGGCCTCCGGCGATGTGGTGCGGCGGTTGCCCGTTGTGTTCCTACGAGGGCCTTCCATCGGCCAGGTGGTCGAGGATGCCCAGGATCTGCTCCGTGAGGTCCACGACAAGGGCCAGGAGCGGCTGGAGAAGGAAGTCCACAGCCAGGTGGACTACGAACTACAAAGGAGATGGCCCAAGTGAGAAGGTGCGAGCATGTCTGAACCAATTGTCGAACGTATTGCCCAGTGGCTCTTGGCGGCGATGAGAGAGATCACGACCGGCAACGGCTATCATTACAAGCTGAGCGTCTCGCGGCCACTGGATCTGGAGCCGCCGGCCGAGACTGTTGGCGATCTCTCCATGATTCTGGAGATGGGCGAACGCGAGGAGGCCACCAAGCCGACGCTGACGCATCGCTGCTGGCGACAGCCGTTCCTGGCCAGCGTCTACTTGCTGGGTTCGGCCGAGCCCGTAGACCAGCGGATCAACCGTGTGGTTGCGAACATTGAGAAGCGGATCGGCATCGAGGTCGCAGCCCATAAGGGGGCTGACGGGCTGTGCGGCGGCTTGGCCTATCGCCTGGTCGTCGAGAGTCCCGAAGTCTGGATCGACCGGCGACGTCAGGCGACGGTTGTGCTCGTGCCAATCCTGATCGACTACAAGGTTTCCATCATCGACCCGTACGCGCAGTAGCGCAAGAAAGGACATCCATCTATGCCAGCAACCGGATACGGGGCCTCGCTCGTAGGCACGGCCCTCGGCACATTCCCGAACGTCAAGGATATTCAGATCGGCGGCCTCGAGGTCGAGATGAAGGAGGTCGCCTGCGTCACCGACGCCAACAAGATCCCGACCAAGCTGCCCAACAAGGTCCGCGAAGGTGACATCGTCTTGACGATGGTCTATGACGCCGAAGGGCAGAGCCTGTACGGCCAGCTTCGTCAGTACGCCAAGGGACACACCAAGGACAATTTCACGCTACGGGATTCGACCGCCAGCGTCCACGCCGGCCTCGGCTACGTCGCCAAGGTGGGCGAGTTGACGATTGATACCGACAACGAAGAGGTCTACAAGGTCACGCTCACACCGGAGAAGGAATGGGACTTCTCGGCGGCCGCGTAGCCAGATCGCATCGACACTACCCCAGAACCAAACCAAGGAGGACACCATGTCTCAAGATACAGTCACGACCCCCGAATCGCCCAAGACGCCGTCGCAGGCGACGACCGAAAGCGTTCTTGCCCTGCGCCGCCGTGTGCCCATCGAAACCTACGACCTGCCAGGTGCCGGTCAGGTGTACGTCCACGGCTTGACCGACGTCGAGGTGCAGGAGTGGTACAATTCCTGCCGGAAAGTCACCGGGGAGGACGGCAAGGAGAGAATCGACGATTCCTTCGGCGACGCCAAGCTGATGATGCGCTGTCTCCGAAACGCCGAGGGAAAGCGTCTGTTCGGCGAGGAGCATCTGCCGCAATTGATCGAGCTGCCCAACCTCATCAAATCCCCCCTCGTGAGTCTCTGCATGAAGCTCTGCGCGATCGGCGGCAAGGCCGATGCGGAGATCCTAAAAAACTTCGAGAGGACCCTCGCCGGCGTCTGTTGATTCGGTTGGCGAGGGCGGACGGCTGCCCCGTTGAGGAGGTCCGGGCCCGCTACAGCGCCTACGAGCTGCGCGAGTTGGAACTGGCCGAGTCCGAAGCTCCCTGGGGCGAGTCAGCTGAAACGTTGCGGGCGATCTATCTGGCTGACGTCGTCCTGGCGGCTCTGGGCGACAAGGACGCTGCCCGAGAGGCCCGGCAGATCCTCAACCGGCTCATGGGCCCGGCCCGGGTCCGACGTCGTGCGCTCGCCGCTCAGATCAGGCACCGCCAGGGAAGGTAGGTCATGGCGAACACAACCGTTGGTATTGTCTTTCAGGTCTTCAATCGCGGCAGCAGCGGTCTGGCCAGTATCCGTCGCGATCTGGGGCGGACCACGAGCCAACTGATGCAGCTCGCAGGCCTGGGCGTCGGGCTCTACGGTTTGGAGCGGGCCTATAAGAGCGTGACAACGGCAGCCATGGTCCAGGAACGGGCGGAAGCGGATCTCCAGGCGTCGCTGGCACGAACCGGGGATGCCACGGCCGAAAACGTATCACAATTGAAACGATACGCTTCGGCGATCCAGCAGGTCACGACCTACGGTGATGAGCAGATTCTCCAACAGATGAGCTACGCCCACAACGTCGGCGTCGCCACCGACCGACTCGACGAGGCCACTGTAGCCGCGATTGGCCTGGCTACGGCCTACGACAAGGACCTCCAGACCGCGATGCGGCTCGTGGCCCTGGCGGCCAAGGGCGAAACGGGCCAGCTCAAGGAGATGGGTATTGTCATCAGTCAGAACCTCTCTCCGCAGGAGCGGTACAACCAACTCATCGCCATTGGGACGAAGAACTTCGAGCTGGCCGCCAAGCAGGCCCAGGACACCGAAGGACAACATCGCCAACTTATGAACGCCTGGGGTGACACGAAGGAGACGATCGGCACCGCCTTGTTGCCCAGCATGAAAACGCTTTTCGAGACGATCCAGAACTACCTCGAACAGAACCAGGAGGATATCAAAGCCTGGGCCGAGGGCACGGTGGGGATGATCACGTGGGTCGTCCAGAAATACGGGCAGGTTCAAAAGGGCTTCGCCGATTTCCTTGAGTCGACGTCCGCTCCCGGTATGATCGAAAAGACGGCCAAGGAAAGGTACAAAAACCTCCATCCCGAAGACACGACGGCGTTCCAGGAGAAGTTCTATCCGGGCGGGTTCTTCGGCGGGGTCGGGGAGACGCCACCAAAGGATAGGGCCGCCTACGAGGAGATCCGCCGGAAACTCTACCAGGAGCAACGAGAGAACGTTCAGGAGCGAGAGGACCTTCAAGAGAAACTGGCCGCCAAGACGCGTCCGCTGCCTGGCAGCTATGAATTGCCAACACTGAATCTGACAACCAGTGGCACAGATGGGGCGTCGGCTGCTGGGCAGATTATCCAACAGGTCTCCGCCCTCGATGGCATGCTCGACAGGCTGAATCGGGAGAACGAACTGCTGGGAATGAACGCCGCCGAGCGTCAACAGCAGGTCATTCTAGACCAAGCGAGAAAGGCGGCCCAGGAGGACGTCAATGACGGTCTACGCACCACGGCGGATCTCACGGCCGAAGAAGTCCGGGCCGTCGAGCAACTGGTGGCCGAGCGTCAGCAACTGGAGCAAGCCGCCACACAGCGGGAGTTCAATACGGAACTCGAGCAAACGATCGCGTCGCTCTACCAGGAAGCCGACCTGGCCAGCCTGACGAACGAAGAGCGTGAACGGCAGGTGATTCTGCAGAATGCTATCAACGAGGCATTGCGTCGTGGTGCCGAGCTAACGGCCGCTCAGCGTGAGGAGTTGGAGCGGGCCATCGAGGCAATGCAGCGGTCGCGTGACATGGCCGACATGACGTTCGGCCAGGGCTTCGCCTCGGGCATCCGTACCATGCAGGAAGAACTCCTGACCGCCGGGGAGATCGGCTACGAGCTCAGCACTATGCTTCGGGACGGCGTGCTTGGCGCGATCAACGACGCAGTCTTTCGGGCAGAAGATCTCGGCGAGGCTCTGGAGCAGGTCGGGCTGCAGATGCTTGAGTACTGGATGCAAGAGGCGATGTGGAAGCCGCTCCTGACGCAGGGGATGAACATCGGCACGCAGTTGCTCGGCAATCTCGCCGGCAGTATTGCCGGTAGCTGGTTCGGCGGATCGGCCGGGACCGTAGCGACTGGGCAGACCTCGATGTTCGGATCGGCCAGTGTGGCCACGGCGGTCGCCCATAGCGGCGGTGTCTCGGGCTACGACAGGCTCCCCGCACGCGTTGTCTCGGCTGCGATCTTCAACCATGCACCGCGTTATCACACAGGGATCGGCCCCGGCGAGCGGGCGGCCGTGATCCGGGACGATGAAGGTATTTTCACACCTGGGCAGATGCGAGCCCTTGGCCGAGGCTTGGGCGGTGATCATGCGGCCTTTGGAGAGATGACTGGCCTGCTCGGGCAGATTCTGGGGGCCGTCCGGGAGCGGCAAACGCTCAAGACCACGCTCGTGGATAAGCGCCAGACGCCGCAGGAATGGTTCGAGAGCCGCCAGGGTGAACAGGCATGGAAATATCACGCGGCCAGGAACGGATAGGGACAACGATGAGTTTCAGTGACTATTGGGAAAACACGATTCTCGACCACATCTTCGGTAAGGCGACCTACACCGCGCCGACCCATGTCTACGTGGCGGCGTCACTGGCCGATCCAGGTGAGTCCGGCACGGGACTGACTGAACCGTCGGGCGGCAACTACGCTCGCGTTGAAACCGATCCGGCCGATTGGTCGATAGCGGTCGACGGCCAAATCGAGAATGCCGCGGCGATTGTCTTTCCCACGCCGACGGCCGACTGGGGCGTGATCACGCATGTTGCGTTGTTCGATGCGGCCACGGACGGCAACTTCCTGGCCCGCGGCGAACTGCCCACCGTGCAGAATATCTACTTCGGCGGAGCACCCCTGGAATTGAGCGCCGGCGGCTTGGCGGTCACTTTGGATTAGACCATGGCAAGCCTGTACGAATCCTATACGACCTCCTACGACGATGCGACCTTTGCCACAGGGGGTGGTCGAACCCGGCAGTGCCAGACGTTCACGCCGGAGGTGGCGCACGTCCTGACAGCGGTCAAGCTGCGGATGTATCGCTCGTCGACGTCGCTGACCGGCACGCTGTATTGCGGCATCTTCGCCACCAGCAGCGGACTTCCGACCGGCTCGGCCCTGGTCTCCGCAACGATTGATTACAGCGCATTGGGCACCAGCTATCCCGGCGAGATTGTTGAGATTCCTTTTGATCCGGGGATCGAAGTCGAGGCGGGTCTAACATATGCCATCGTGATCTGGATGAGCGGGGGCAGCAACAGCTACAGCATTCGCCTTATCTACAAGATGGTAGGGACCTATGGTGGCGGAGCCAGGGTCGTCACCGACGACTACGGAGCCAATTGGAGCATCACGGCTGGTGATCTTTACTTCGAGGAGTGGGGCGAGCCCGTAGGAGAGCCCTGCACGATCGCGGCGGTTTCGTCCATGGTCGTGCGGTCCAGTGGCATCGATTTCGCGCCGGCCTACTGGCCGTGGACCTGGCCGGTCGTCGAGACGCTCACCTTCAATACCGAAATCCTGGAAAGCCACAACCGCACCGAGCAGCGAATCGCTCGGCATGGCGGGATTCCGAGATCGCAGTTTCGTACGACGGTGCTGCTGGCCGGTGACGAGGAGGTCGCATCGTTCGATGCCGTGATGGATGGTTGGCTCAAGCACACCTGGCCCGTACCGCTATGGCCCCAGGCCAAGCGGCACGCAGCGATCCTGTTAGCCGGCGTCGACGAGATCGGCCTGGACACGCGCTACGCAGAGTTCCGCGACGATTCCTATGGCCTGATCTGGCAGCCCGATCAGTACGAGATCATCAAGATCGATTCGAAAACCGACACGGCCCTGGTGCTGAGCAACGATCTGACGAAGGACCTCTTTGGCGACAAGTGGATCGTACCGTTGCGGCGGGGATATGTCCTCGATACACCGAATAAGCAGAGGCTGATCGGCGGGGCGGCCCTGGTCGAGATGACGTGGTTGGTCGTCGATAACGCGGCGGTCACCGGCCATGTAGCGGCAATGACCTATGACGACCTGGAGGTGTTGACCTCACCAACTTTCGCTGATGGCGACAACTTCCGAGAAACGCACGATCCCGATGTCGCTCTCCTGGATGCCGGAACCAGTCCCTTCGAAGTGATTAGCAACAGTGATGAGAACCTCGTTCGTCAGCGACACGTCTGGCAGTGTGTGACGGAGGCCCAGTGCTGGTCGCTACGCCAGTTCCTGCATGCCATGCGCGGACGGCAGGTGGCGTTTCTAGTGCCGACGTTTCGCAGCGATTTGATGCTCACTCGCTATGTCAGCTCGACGGATACAAGTCTGTATATTCGCAACGGTGGCTATGCTCGGAAAATGGGCGATGGTTCCCTGCGACAATACGTAGCATTTCGGCCCACTCCCACCGAGATCATCGTTCGAAAGGTCACGGGGCTTAGTGTCGTCAGTACCGAGGAAGAGAGAATCGATCTGGATGCGGCACCCGAGCAGGCGTTCGCCGCCGGCGGCATGGTTTCCTGGGTGGACAAATGCCGGTTGGCGGACGATACGGTCGAACTCCAATGGCGCGGTCACGGCGAGTTGTCGTGTGCCGTTGATTTGGTCCGTTGCCCATGAATGGGAGCATGAGCTGATGGGCTTCTGGGATACTGAGACTTCGCTGATCGAAGCGGTACCGTACGAACTGCACGAGTTCCAGCTCGGCGAGACCACGACGTTCTGGCGGTATGCGGATGCCCCGGCCAACGTCGAGTATGATGGGCAGAAGTTCTTTGCCTGTTACTGCAGCGGCGGTCGAATCGAGCAGGGGGGCAACGTCCTCAAGAGCCAGACGGTCGTCAAGTGCGACTGGCTCAATCCCTTTGCCTGGCAGTACACCATCACAGCACCCGAGGATATCGTCCACTACGTTCGCTACAAAGGGCACGGTACGGATGTGACGGCCGTCTACCGAGGTGACGTGGCCGACGTGGCTTTCAAGCAGTCCGATCGGCAGGGCAAGCGATGGGCCGAGATCATCATCGATCCGATGACGGCCGCCATGCAGAAGGCGGGACTGGTCACACGCTACAGTCGCCAGTGCAGTGTCGAACTCTACAGCGAGTTTTGCGGCGTGGCTCGCGCCGATCATAAGGCCACGGGTGCTCTTGACGCCGTCGATGGTAATACGCTATCCAGTGCGGTCTTTGCCGATCAGGCCGACGGCTGGTGGATCGGCGGGGATATCGTCGTCAACGGTCGGCGGCGTAAGATCGTGGCGCACAGCGGTAATGACATCGTGATCACACCGGGGATTCCGGGTGTGGCGGCCGATCAGCGATTCGAAGTCTATCCGGGTTGCGACCACCTGGTCGCGACCTGCCACAGCAAGTTCGGCAATCGTGACGAGTATCGCGGTCAGCCGAATATCCCGGACGAGGACCCGTTTAGCCAGTGGGGGATTCTATGATCGAGATGCCCGTACTCGCCATCTTCCAATTGATCCCGTTCCTCTGGCAGATGTTCGTCGCCACGGCCATCTCCACGGGCATATCGATGCTGCTGGCGGCCAAGCAGAAGAGCCCAAAACCGGCGGGCAAGGAAGATTTCACGCTGCCGACGGCCGAGGAAGGGCGGCCCCTGCCCGTGCTCTTCGGCTGCCGGCGTCTCCAGTCTCCCAACGCGGTCAGCCCTCTGCTGCAGTTGAAGGCCAAGAAGAAGGAGAAATGGGCCAACAAGATGACCGGCAGCAAGGTGACCGTGGCCTATCTGTATTCGATCGGGCTGCACATGGGCGTCTGTCAGGCAAACATCGATGGCATTCGGCAGATCTGGGTGGCAGACACGTGCGTCTGGCCCACGCTTGATGATCCGGAGGATCTGGCTGCAGACGGTGCCACCACCGCGACAATCGCGGCGGGTAACTGTTTTGGTGGCTACAAGCGAGAGGGCGGCGTCTCTGGGACGGTTCACATCCAATATGGCGGGGCGACACAGGCACTGGACAGTTATCTGGAGAGCAGGCTGGGCACGGACGAGCCTGCGTATCGGGGATTCACCGGGGTGATTCTGGCGTTGGTTTACATTGGGACCATGCCGCAGATCAAGCCGTGGAGTTTTCTCGGCAAGCGGACCGATCAACTCACCGATGGCTCGCAGATGTGGTATATCAGCAAGGCACCGATCGGGTCCGATGGCGACCTCAACGCGATTCACATCATTTACGAACTGCTGACTTCGATCATCGTCGGCCTGGGCAAGGACACGACTTCGATCGGCATCAGCTTCCTCACAGCGGCCGACACGTGCTACGACGAAGGCTACGGCCTGTCCTGTGTGTGGGATTCGGCCAACGACGACGTTGAGAGTATGGTTCAGCAAATCGAGGGCATTGTTGATGGCAAGGTCTACGTGGATCCGTCGACGGGCCAGTTCGAGATCGGCCTGGTCCGCGACGACTATGATGCCGAGTCTCTGGAGGAATTCGATGAATCTGATTTCTGGGTCGAGCAGATGGCGACCAGCTCGCCCGGCAAGGTGCCGAGCAGAACCATTGTCCAGTGGCACGACCGTGTCACGCTGGAAAGCCGTCCTGCCGTTGATGATGACATCGCGTTGCTAGCTCGCCAGGGTGGTCATCCGGTGGTCCAGGAGTTCGACTATTCCGCTTTCGTCTGCTCGGCGGAACTGGCCGCCAAAATTGCCGCACGTGAGCAGCAGCAGTTCTCCGCGATGCCGAAGCGTCTGACGCTTCGAGCCCTGCGGACGATGGCCCATCTGTACGAAACCAGCGTAATCCGGATCTCGTATCCGGCCCTGAATATCGCCAGCATGGTGGTCCGTGTCGTGACGATCGATCGAGGCAGCCTAACCGAAGGCGAGTGTATCCTCGAAGTGGTCGAAGATGTCTTCAGCCAGGCGTACACCACCTACGGCATGCCACCGAGCGCAGCCGCCAGCGAGGCAGGCGAAGAAATCGAGGATCGTTTCCTCGATGATGAGGGTTGTTCCGAGCTCGTTTTCACCACGTCCAGCACTGAAAATGGACCCTACACGTAGGAAAGCAGCATGATCCGAACCCAGGGTATTCAGTTCCTATTCGAGTTGGCCAACGGCCAGCAGACCAAGCCCAACCACTACTACATCGGTTTCTGCACGGAGGCCGAGGATGATATCCCAGCCAATGCGGCACTGGGCGATCTGACGGAATTGAGCGGCAACGGTTATGCCCGTCAGTATGTTGCCGCCGATTCGATTGGCATGGTCAGTGCCGCCGCCGGAACCAACGGCCGGGCACTGACAACAGCCGAGGTGACGTTCACCGCCTCCGGTGGGGCGTGGAGCCTAGCTAAGACCAAGTTCCTAGCCACCACCGCCGACGATAGCGGCAAACTGATCGCCACCGAGCCCCTCAACGCCGGTAGCGGCGTCGCCCTGGCCGATGGCGAAAGCTACGACGTCACAATGACCCTCGCCAGCGAACCGTAGGCGGTGTCCTCATGCCGGGACATTTTTTGGTGTCTTCCTTGACCGCCGATCCGACTGGGTGTATTTTGACCGTCAGGAAGTTTGCACTTTAAACATCTTGTACTCAGTAGCTCCGAACGCGAGATTCGCCGAAACCGTCTGGAGGGTTGATAGTTATTAGGGCGCGTCCGTGCGCCCCTATCAATGCGGTGAATGGGCTGTGATTTGGAGGATCTTATGCGGATCCGCATAAGATCCCGGGATAAGGGAGTGGACCGACAGCAAGCTCTTGAAGGAGCAAATCTTATGGCGTTCTTGGCAGGAAATCCAAAGGCGGCTTATACGGACCGAAACGAGCATTCTTGCATCTTATGCGGGTCCATCTAATCATTGTTAGCAGCTTAGGGGTACATGTGACCTTCATACTCAATATTTTGCATAGAGACATGTCTGTTCTGTCAGCAGATCGAAAGGCAATGGCGGAGTGCCCGGTTACAACAACGCCTGACATAGCCGTTCACGCTGGAGGCACTTCCATAGTTCACGACTACAATAAAATCACTCTGAATTCGAGCAGAAGCCTAGCCTTGGGCATCGCTGGCCATACACAAGACCATTACTACATCCAAACGATTGAGCGGAGTGCCAGTATCGATGAAGGGCTCTGGACAATTCGAAAGCACATGGAAAGTTTCCTACGTATTCATGATCGCTCCAGCCTGAGCACATTGACCTCGTTCATGGTCAATCAGGGCATCGCCTCGTTCTTTGACCAAGACGCTGACACATACTTCACAAATACATTTCTGTTTAGCCCGGTTGAAAACCAGACTCGCCTGCATCGATCCACCGATGGGGTTAAGATTCTTCATGCCGGCTCGGGAAGCGAGCATTTCGAGAAGGCAGTCGGATTAGTAAACATCGACTCATTTATTGCCTCCACCAAGAACTCGTGCACGCCAGAAGCGTGCATTTCTTGGATGCAAGATGCGTACAGGAGGGTCAGCGAAAGTGATCCCGGTTCTGGAGCTGAGGCTGTGTTTGTGGTGTCAACTAGGTCAGATCCGAAATTCCGTTCTACTGAACGCTGCTAACCATTCACTGCAGGCGCGACGGCCCTGACGGGCCGCGGCCTGAGCTCAAACGTTACACAGAAGAACGATGCCCATCCATTCTAATATCCTCGTTCATTGGACCGGAAGAGACATTGAGAACTCTTCCGCAGGGAGCAACACGCAGCGATATGTCGAGCGCCTCGCAGATGACTGCGAGAACGGACTCTTCGCGAAGCGGACAACGGAAGCTGTCATTCGTCGCTGGAAGATCAAGCATCTGGTGAGATTATGTTTCACCGAAATAAGATTAAGTCAAGCGGAAACACACGCTCGACGGTACGGCAAGCTTGGCATCGGCTTTGCACGTGACTTCATCATGAAGAAAGGTGGTCGTCCGGTCATCTACATACCATATGAATCGGATCGGAATGGTCGTCTGCTAGAGGACTCCATTCGCAAGATCCACGATCGCTCCGAACGTGAAGAGGACATTAGGAGGTGGGCAAAATGGATAATGGCACATGTGAAGCGAATGTCGGATGGCAATGGCGACGACTTTTTCGAAGAACTTGAGTGGCGACTCATCTACGATGAGAGCGACGACAATCCCCACTTCACGAGTGCTGCCGGAAAGGGAGTCTTCAGAATGCCGTTCCAGGCCCGCGATGTCAGAATAATCGTGTTCCCAGATGAGACTGTACGGCGGAAGGCATTAGGCGAGGAAAGGATACGAGCGTTCTTTTCGAAAGACATGCCGAGTACGGTTACGTTGACCGAGTGCGCTGATTTTTAGCGGGAGCCGTTTCTCAAAAGGAGGATTGATTTGTTTCACCGTGTGTGGGTACAAATGGAACGCAGCAAGCGCACGTCCCGCACGCAACGCCGCAATTTGTGTAACTCAGCTAATCACACCGCAGTGGGATTGATCTACTCCCCGTCAGACACGCTGAAAGGCCTCTGGCGGGGTTTTGCTTTTTGTGCGGGCAATCCCGGTGTGAAGCGGTGCTACCGATTGAAATGCCGGTAGAAGTCTTTGCGGTCCCCGACCCGTAGGACCAGGATGCAGAGGACTTTCTGACGGACGGTGTAGGCGATGCGGTAGCTGCCTGAGCGGATACGCCAGATGTCTTCCTGGCCTTTGATTTGCTGGGCGTCGGGCGCGAACGGTTCTTCGGCGAGGGAATCGATCCGTGCGACGATCTGGCGTTGGATCTTCTTGGGCAGGGAAGCCAAGACCTTGAGGGCCCGGCGGTCGATCTCAATGCGGTACGTCATGGCAGCCTACAGGCCCAGTTCCTTCTTCGCCTTCGTCCAGGAAACGGTATCGTTGCGTTTCAGGGCTTTCTTGGCCAGATCCAGGTCCATCCGGTCTTCCAGGGCCTCCAGCAGTTCGGCGTCCTCATAGGGCACGATGGCGAAAAGCGGCTTGCCGCTACGCGTGACCGTGATGCGTTCACCGCCGTAGCCGACGCGGTTTCCCAGATCGGCGAGCTGTTGCCGAAAATCACTGGCAGCGATTGTCGTCATCGGTGGATCTCCATATATTGTACACTCTGTACTATTCGTCCAAATTGTACAATATGTTCAATCGCTTGGCAAGAATATTTTGTCCGCCAGATAGAATCGCTCGTTTCCACCCATCGTCTCTTGTATAAGGCGTTTCACGACCGTCCGATGTGGATGCAAAAATGAGAAGAATTCACTTTTTCCGGCGAGGTTGGCAGGTATGGAGTGGGCGCGAAGATTTTTCTGTTTTCAATGTCACTTTCGTGTCACTGTGTGTTGACATTTTGTTAGAGGCTTGCTTTAATCCGTCGCCTAATCCGGCGAACGGAACGTGCTGGCTTCAAATGAGGTTAGGTCGTCGGGTTCAGCAGGAACCTTTTGATGAGGGAAACAGTGTCATGAGCGAGGAGAGTCGTCTCGCGGATGGGGGTGCCGAAAAGGACCGTGCCATCACACGCCTGGTCAAACTTCTCAACAGGAAGCGGGTCCGTACGACCTATGTCGAGGGCCTGATCGTTGCTATCAAGAAACAGTATCCGCCTGATCGGAGGCAATCGCGGCGGCCTCGACGTCAATAACACGATGAAGCTTCGATCGTTCTTTGTCGGGAATACTGCGCGCGAGCACGGCCATCGCACACTGCTTAGTGTCCTCGGGCCAAGTCGACACCAGTTCTTCCGGAGACAAGTCCGGCGCGCCGGGAGCCGATGCTTGTCCACGTTTGGCGGGTGCCTCGATGGCTGCGTGGAGTTGGTCGACCGGTATGCCGCGTCGAAGAAGATCCTGTGCCATCGCGCGGATGGCATGCTCTCGCTCGGCGGCGGTCCACGCCGGCGTCAGCGGCATGCCACACCACTGCAATGCATCTTCCGGGACCGGGACACGTTGGCGGTTCAAGGGGGCGACGATCTGGTTCATGTCTTCAAGCTTGCCGTAGAGAACCTGAAGGCGAAGGTGTTCGGGCAAGGCCAAGAACAGTTCAAAGAGTCGCGTGTGAAGCTGTCGCGACGGGATGTTGCCACGGCCCTTTACCCATTGCTCGTAGCGTTTCCAGACGTCAACGGGGACGTGCGTATCGATTTTTTTCATGCCTGGTTCTTTTTCCATAAGATTAGCCTATCTCCGAACATACGTGTAGTCAACATGAGCAGACCTGCATATTCCTGAGCACCCCTTCGCTTTTCTTGTTGGCGCGTACTAATCGCATCTGTATATTCCAATCGTGGTTGCGTCACTGGCACGCAGCCTCCTGGTCCTCATCGAGGACAGGCTCACTATGGCCAAGCGGTGGCCATAAGCCAAGAGAAATCACGCTGCAGCGGTCGAGAGGCGGCAAAATGGACGTGCGGGTTTCGAGGTCAGAAAAGGATACTTATGCGGCAGGGCGGTCGGCCCGGTCGGAAGTCCTCAGCCCATGCCAGCTCGCCCCAATGGATGCCCCCTCTTTTCCGCATTGCACCTTTCGGCCCCGGGTAGTCTCGCTTCCTCTCCCTCTCTTAAAATCCCGGGGCCGTCTTGTTGATTTGCCTGGGGGCCATGGCGCGTAGCCTGGCCCCTCAGGATCTTCATAACGCCGTCCCGGCAGGGCGGTGACAGGGGGAAAGGGCGGTTATTCGGCCCAGTCCTGCGGTTTTGGGGCACCTGCGCTGTCACAGGCGGTCCTTTCGCGGCCTGCGGTGCTCTTTGGCAACTTAATCCATGGTAAACATGCTTGCGACCGGCGGCTCTATCGGGCTACCTTAGAGTCGGCTTGCACAGTGGCTGACTCTGAAAGGCCCCGACAGAAGGGGTCGGAAAGGGGATTTCTATGATGGAGTCGGTAGCAAGCTATTTTGAGTTGTACCTGTCCCGGCAGCCTTTGCGGCCTGCCAGCGTGGACATCAAGCGTCGTGCCTGTCGGATGTTCTGTGAGAACTTCGGTACGCCAGCGCCGGACCCGGACGGCGAGGTCAAATATGACCTGTCAGTCAACGAGGTCACGACGGCGATGGCTGAAGACTATAGGACGTTATTGGCGGCGGGGCGATCGCAGGTCAGCGTCAACGGGTATCTGAACAACTTCAAGCCCTTCTGGGCCTGGCTCAGTCGGCACGGCTACATCCGAACCAATCCGTTCGGAACGATTCGGCCGCTGCCGATCGAGGAGGAGCCGCCCCGCCAGACGTTTACGACGGCAGAGTTGGCCCAGTTGATGAAAGTCGCCAGCCCGTTCTGGCAGATTCGGATCTGCCTGGGCCTGATGGGCGCTCGTCGCGGCGAGATGCTCCTGGGCGTACAAGCCCGAGACGTCAAGCTCGACGCCGAAACGCCGCACATTGTGATCGGCTATCATCGGCCGGCCAAACGGACGATTGGCTGGGGTGTCAAAGGCAAGAAGCTTCGGTACCTGGGGATTCCGGAGACGATGTGTTTTGATGGCACGGTTGTCCCGTTGCGTCAGATCATCACGGACCGGATCGCTGAGCTTGGCCACGCGGATGGGTATGTCTGTTTGGAATCGTTTTATGTAGAGCGACTGCTGGCGTTTCAGGCGGACGGCACGTTGGGCTTTGCAGAGACGCGTGATCCGACAGGCAATTTTCCCCGCAAGTTTCGGCGCTTGCAGGAACGTGCGGGCATTCGTGAAGCGCGGCGTTTTCATGAACTACGAGCCGCGTTTGCCACGAGCATGATAGACAAGTTCGGCTTAAGTCGTGCGGCGGATCTGCTCGGGCATTCAAGCGTCGAGACGACGCGTAAGTACGATCGAAAAACTCAGTTGTCGCTGGTCGCCGAAGCCACGTCTTATGTGGCTAAAAAAGCTTATATGTCTTAGGCCCGATAAGATATGTTATGTTTCATTCGATCGGAATGAAACGGGGGGCGGGATCGACCATGCGGGATTAAGTTATTTGGCCTCCAGGGCCTTGATACGCTTGTCCATGCGCGACACGATGATACCGAGGTAGATGGCCAGTCCGCCCAGCACTATTAGGCAAACGCCGATGCCGATCTGGCCGCCGATGACCATGGACAGATCTTTGTGCATCGTGCGGATCAGTAAGGCGTGCGCTTCGAGCTGGGTGGAAACTTCCTGTTGCGTCTTGGCGTCCGATGCGAGCTTGAGCAGCTCCAACAATTCGATCATGGATCTCTCCCCGCGACGTGCCGGCAGATCGGGCCAGGCGTTGGCTGGCGTGATGAGCTGTCGATCGGCCCGCGTCCATCGCATCTCCCTGAACCGCGCGGCGAAGCCGCTTGGTGGTTTCGCCGGGGACCGCTCCCCGACCCGTAAGGAAAGTCTAACTCGCCTTTGGCCTTTGTCAAAGCCAAAACCCGGAGGGTTTTTCCTTTACGGAGTCAGCCGCCGCCTGTAAAAAGGCGGCTGACGGGACGGAGCCCTTAACTCCGGGAGGGGTTAAGGGCTTCCGTCCTCCCGCCCAGCACAGCATACACGCAGATCCTCCCCGCGTCAAGTCGCTACGGGGGCAAAAAAAATGACCAGGTGGGGATTTTCTCCGGGGGAGCTGCTAGAGGTTGGGGGGTGTTTCCGGACGATCGCCGGCGGGCCCGGACAGTTGGGTGCCCACCTTTTGTCCGGCCTGGTCGATCGTATCGAGCTCTGCGCTGAAGGGATCTTCGCCGGCCAGCCAGGCGGCCAGCTCATCGATCGTGTAGGTGATGCCGATCGGTATCCGGACATGCTTGATCTCGCCGGCTACCAGGACCGACAGGACCAGCTCATCGCGATCGCGATCATGGTCGAGCCTGGCCTTTTCGACGCCGGCGGTCGTGAGCGCCAGCTTAATCATCTTGGGGCTGCTAAAAGGGCCGAATAGTCCCATTGATAGACTGCCTCGGATTATAACCGTAGTGGGTCCATGGGCTTATACTCACCCGCCGAACAGTTTCGCCAGGCCGAAGACGGTCCCGCCTGACAAGACTGCCGCCATAATGCACGCGCCAAGTAGCCGGGCTTTGAAGATCTGAAAGGCCTGGCCGTGCGGACAGCTCTCGGTATGGTGCTTGATGATGCGATCGGCCACGATGTCGGCGATCTCGCGCACCTCGCGTTGCTGGTCGTCGGTCAACGCCATCAGCTCACCTTGAGCCTTTTCACTCGCGCGGCCAGGGCTTCGCCCTGGTCGTTCGCCAGGATCTCTTTGGCCTTCTTGGTGTTGGCGACTTGCGGCCCGGCCAGCAGCGTATCGACCGACGCGATCACGCCGCGCGTGTCCTGCTTCGCCAGATCCGCCCGGATCTTCTGCCAGATCCCGTAGGCCGCCGCCGCTCCGATCCCCAGGAGCTGCATGATCTGGCGCACCTGCGGGGGGATCAGGGCCCCTGCCGGCCCGCTGGCGACCTGGTCGATCGCCTGGCCGATGTTGTTGACGTCGCGCACGATCGCGTCGCCTTGTTCGAGCTGGCTTTCCGTGCAGCCGCCAGCCAAACAGCAGCAGACGGCCGCGATCATCATAAAACGTCTCATTGGCTCGTTACCTCCATGTTTGCGATCCCTCAGACGCCCCAGGATCGCCGATCTCCCGTCGATCCGACCCACAGCCCCCCTGGTTATCGCCGCCGGCGACGTTTCCGCTTGCGCCCCGACGAGATCCGCCAGCCGCTCTTGACTTTGTAGACCGAGCTGCCTTTGCGCTTGGCCTTCTGCGCCGATGACTTTTTCTTGTACGTCTTGCGTGCCATGTCAGCTCCTAATGCGTCTACCCACCAAAAGCATTCCCGCCAGCAGTCCGCCCCCGACCATCCAGGGGAACCAATCCCCCTTGGCGAACCTGGCCGCCAGGGGTGTTTCGAGCGCCCCCAGCGCCGCCACCTTGGTCGCGTCCGACTCATCGCTCAGCGCGATACGTTGCACGCTATAACTGTCATATGCCAGGACGCCAGCGTAGGCGATCGCCACCGCTGAGATACAGCCGACGATTACTGCCAGGGGGACGAGGATACTCGCCCGCTGGACCTGGTCGCGCTCTTGCTTCGGTGTCTTGCGCACGATCACGCGGACGACCAGGTATTCGTAGACCGTGCCGGTTTCCAGGTCCGTCCGATTCTCCCGCTTGCCCGATTGGTAGTCGAATCGCTCATCGTGGGCGATCTTCTGTTTCATCTCGTGGACCGCCAGCGCGATCATGACCTCATTGCGCCCCACGATCCGAAAGGCCAGGTCTACCATGTCGCCCGGACTGACGTAGCGATCGTCATAGGTCACTAGCTCAGCCATCGTCAATACCCTTCCCATTGGCAATGCCAGAGGTTGTTGGTCCCGTCGTAGATCGCGTCCAGTCGACCAGGCCCGACCGCGTCAACACCGCCGTTGCCTTTGAGGTTTCCGCCACCGCTGAAATCAATCGTGTACTGCGAACCGATGACATAGATAATCACATGCTGTCCGTCTACACCGTCGTCTAACGTCGTCACCGTCGCCCCGGTGCCGCCGCTCATCGTGAAGAACGTCCCGTTATTGATACTCGGCGTGGCATCGTTGACCGGTAACGTCTCCATCGGTGTCACCGTCTCGCCTGTGTGCTTGATGCCGCCGACCGTGATGGGATATTGCTGGTACACGCTGGGAGCCGTACCGCCATAGCTGACGCACCGATTGTTGGTCAAGCGAAAGAGCCCCGGATTGGCCTCATCGTACAGCGGACCCGGCCACATCGAAAAATACTTCGAGCCGAGTGAACCGCTGCACGACTCGAAAGACACGAACGTCGCATTATAGGTACAGCAGACCGCGTCCCACACCGTGGCCGCGTTGTTCTGGAATTTGCAGGATCGAAAGACCGCCGACGATCCTTGCGCCAGGGCCGAATCTATGGTGAGATAGACGGCCGCGTTGTACGTGTGACCGTTGCACAACAGATGCTCAAAGTTGCATTCGTACAGTTCAATCGACTGCACGCCCTTGGCGTACAGGGCCCGGCAATTCGATTGCTCGAACACGCAGCCGATGAACGTCTGGGCCCAGCCGGTTTCGAGTTGGACCATGCCGTCAACGGTCGATGTCCCGTGATAGAAATTGCAATGCACGAACGTGTTCGAGAAGATATTTTTACCCGACGATGGGCCGACCAGCTTGACCGGTTGCCAGTTGGTTCCCGGCGTGCCCAGATAGCCAAAGCGGATATTCTCGAACAAACACGAACCGAACAGGCCCGCAATGGCAACGTCGAATTCCGAGTAAACCTCACAGTCACGCATCCGCAGGTAGGCGATATACGTAGTCGTGGCCGTGTTCTCCAAAACCGACACGTCCTTGTCAGCCGAGCGGAACGCGAAGCCCTCAATAACGCCCCGCTCATACTGTACGGCCGTCTGAAAAATCGCGTCCGCGTTGGCCGCCAGGGCATACAACACCGTTGCGAGACCTTGACCCCGCATCGTGACGAAACTCTTGGGCGCCAGGGCCGAAGCCAGGCCGTAGGTTCCGGCCGGGAAGTCGACGACCGATCCGGCCGTCACCGCGTCGATGGCCGCTTGAATGGCCGCCGCGTCGTCGGTCGCTCCATCCGCAACCGCCCCCCACCATTGCGGATACACCGTGCCCGCTTTGGTGAACGCCACCGCCCCGGTCCCGGCCAGGGCAAAACACGAATGCCGCTGGCCCGCTTGGATATGCTCGGGCGATTCAATCGTCAGGGTGACGCCCGTATTGACCGTCACCGTGCAGCCCGGTTGAAAGGTCCAGACAATGTCGTCGTCGGTCGTGGTGTTGGCCGAGACGACGGAATCGGAGTTGACGTTGACCACATAGGGCCCCGCCCCGGCCGCTGTGACCAGCGCATCGACGTCATCCGCATAGTCGTCGGTATTGTAGACCGGCAAACCGAGCGATGCCAGGCCGCCCGTGGCGTTGGTCTTCAGCAGCAGCGCCCGCGACCAGGCCGTGGTTGCCGTCAGATCTGCGACCGCTGGATTTCCTACCGGCATTTAGGCCTCCTGCTCGTTCCCATAGACGTTCTGCAGCGCATCCGATCCACAGGCCCAGACGCCCCCCTTCCAGTTTTGCGACCACCAGGCCCCGCCCGGTAGCAGTACCGCCGCGACCGCCACCGTCGGCGTGACCGCGTTGGTCAGGCCGATGTAGACATAGCCGCCGTTGTCTTCGGCCGCGACGATCTCCACCGGCTTGCGGTCCCCGTTGGCCGCAAACAGCAGCGTCGCCGCCGCCGGCACCGACCCGTCCGCCACGTTGGTTTTGTTCAGGACCGTGGGCGTGGTCGTGGCCGCCTGGTAATCATCGATGTCCGTCTCGATGTTCGCCAGGCTCGCGACCATCGCGGCGACCAGGCTGTCGCTGGTCATCGTCACCGGCCGATCCGCGATATAGACGACCACCGTCGACGCGACCGCCCCCGCATTGTAGAAGACGATCCGCTGATAAGACTCAGGGACTTCGAGCTGCATCCCCGGCGTCACCTGTTGTAACGGGTCATCGTCGATCGCGACCTGAATCGTGGACGCCGAGACCGTCAGCACATTGACGAACCGCCCAAAGGCCCCGATCGTCCAGTAGGCCCCGGCCGCCAGCGTCTGCGTAAAATAGCGTGGTGTCTTCATGCCAGTTTCCTAGCCGCCCATTTGATCGTGTGGTAGATCCCGACCCAGAAGATCAGTTGATACAGCGCCTCTTTGGTAATCATCGCCGCCCCCTGCGCAGGACCGCGATCGCGATCACGCCGACGATCCCGATCGGGATATACTGTTTCCAGTCGATCGACTGGCCTTGTTGCGACGCCGAGAGAGACGTCAACGCCAGCTCGGCGAACCGATTCGACGCATCGGCCGAGCGCTTGGTGACGTCGGCCTGGTTCTCCAACAGGCCCAGCACGTCCGCACCCGTCAGGCCCGATTGATACTTGTACGTGCCGATATCGTAGGCCTGGTTTTGATGGACCGTCGCGGCCGGCCCGATGAACTGACCGCCCTCGGTCGAATCGAGCTGCACGCGTTGATCTTGCGCCAGCGAATAGGATCTACTGCCCATGTGTCACCGCCTTGTCAACAACCACAGGCCCGCGATGATGACCAGGCCGATCATAAGCGTCTGCGTATCGATGCCGCGATCCATCGAGCCCGATTGAAACGAGACACTCGACGTCGCCGAGCTGGGGCCCTCGCCCCCGCCGCCGGTGAGACCACCGAGCCCGCCGGCCAGCTTGCCGGCGCTGCCCAGTACGTTCGATGTCGCTCCCAAGAGCCCGACCATGCGTCACCTCCGAGCCGGCCGAATCAGGACGACCACCAGAAACAGCACGCCCAGGACAATCAGCCAATTCATGCCGGCGGATGCCTGCTTCGCTCCGGTCCATTGCTCTTGCGGATTCGTCGCCGGCTGTTGCGTGACCGGCTGATTCGTCGCGGCGATCGGTGGCGTCGCGGCCCCGGTGAACTTCTGCCAGGTCTCGGCCGCCTGGCCGAGAATGTTGCCGATGTCACCGGCCCCCTTCGAGATGTCCTCTAACGTCCAGCCCATAACGGACTCCGTTCAGTAATCGCCTAATCCCGGCGGACCGCCCGAATTCAGCGAATGTCAAACCTATTCCGCGATCGTGGTGTGAACCTCTTCGGAGAGAATCACCGTGCCGGCTCCGGGAGCCACCGCCGAGTTTAGCTCGACGTCCCAGTCGCGCACGCCCGGCCCCAACATCTCGTAACAGTTCAGATCGTTGCTCAGGTCAAACGGGATGTGGGTATAGCCGGTTTGCGGCGTACGGCCGGCCTGGTCCATCATGATCGCCAGGCTATCGACCCCGAGATCCTTGTAGATCATCTCGCCGTTTTTGCTGACCTGGATGCGGGTCGGGTTGCCGTCGACGATGTGATAGCCGGCGATGCCGTGAAACTCCGTCTTGAGATTGGGGACGTGCATCCAGCCGGTACCGGGCAGATCGCGCGTGGTCCGCAGCCGGCGCATGTGGACGCCGGTCACTTCTTCGGGATAGACGTCGGTAATGACGTGGACCTCCGCGGTGGCGGCCGTCGCGACGGCGGCGGTCATCGTGACCTCCATCGTCAGGGTGTTGTAACCGCCCGTACTCTTGCGCATGCCCAACGCGCTGCCCCGCCGCTGGTCGAAGACGGGCAAATTGTGATTCATAAACGAGACGGGGATCACGCCCAGAGGCGCCGCGAGCGCCCCGAACTTGTCGAAGTGGAACTTGTACTCGTCCAGCGCCTCGGTGGCGGTGCGATCGAAGATCAGCTCACCGTTGAGCCAGGCCCGGATCTGCGCGACGTCGACAATGAGCTGGGCCCGCGTCAGGGCCGCCGGCACTGCCGATGCGAAGTACAGAAAGACCGCGTGAATGTTGTTGCGCGTCGCGATGACGAAGTTGTTCGCCGCGCTGGCGGCTACGCTATTGAGATTGGCCTGTCGCCACGTTCGCAGCGTCGTGGGGACGGGCAGTTTTGCTTGTTCGGCCATCGTGGTATCACTCCGTTGATGGATTCGGTTTTTGTTGCTCGCCAGCAGCCCCGCTTAGATGTTGGGGAAGTACTGCGAGACGCTGCCGGGGATCTTCGCCCCGATCGTACTGCCGACGAACCCCAGCGCGATCTTGATCGCCACCAGGGCAATGAAGATCTGCACGCCCCCGCGCAGGGTCGGGAGGTAGGCCATCCAGCCGCTTCGACGTCGCTTCGCCATGATCTGCACCTTTCAACATGCCTTGCCGTTGTTGGTGCCGGGGGGAATGGGGGAAATGTCGCCGGGTCGGGAAACAGTGCCCCACCATTCCCAACCCGACATTTCGATAAGTCCAGACCTGATTGAACCGCATCCGTGCGCCTTGTATAGAGCAAATCCGTTTTTTTTTGTGCCTGGCGGCCGGCCAGGGAGGGTCCGACCGCCAGGCGATGCCAAGAAGGTTCTCTACGCGTCGCGGGCCTGGTTCTCGGCCAGGCGTTGCATAAGCTTCTGCATCTCCCCCATCGTCGAGATACACGACTGAACCGCCTGTTCGTTGGCCTCGATGCGATCTTCCACCGCCTCGATGTTCAAGCCTGCCACGACCCGCTTCTCTAGTCGCTCCTGTGTCGCCCGGATCTGCGCCAGCTCGGTATCGTGCGCCTGGATCGCCGTGCGGTTCAGGCCGATCGCCGCCGGCACCATGCCCGCCCCTTGTTTTTGCAGCTCGACCAGCTCGCCCAGGCGATCGGCGATCGCCAGGAGCGCCGTCTCGTATTTCCCGACCTCAGTCGTCATGATTCAACCCTTCCCGAATTTGTCCCGCGCGACCTTCTCGACCAGCTCATCGATCGGGCACTGAAAGTGAATGCAGAGACAGCGCAGATCCTGCGTGGTCCAAGCGGCCTGGTTCATTTCCCACGTCACCGCCTCAATGTACTCCTCGAACTTCGCGTCCATCCAGGGCGGCCGTATCCGCAGCAACAGTTTTTCGCCTTGTTCGCTCATCAGTACACCACCGGATCTCGATTGATCCCGTCGACCACCAGCAGAACGTCACGCGTCCCGCCGTTGCTATCGTAGGCCCGGATACCGATCGCGTTGGGCCCGCCGGCGATCAGCGCCTCGATCGACCAGGTGCCGGCGTTGGGATCGTGGAGGATCTTCGGCTCGATCGACGTCGACCAGCTCACCACCTCGATTTTCGTCACGCGATCGCCGGCGTCCGGATCGCACGCCGGCGCTGCAGCTCGTCGCCACCACCCGGCCGACACCGACCAGGCCGATGGATCGCCCGGCACCGGACCCAGGACGGCCGCGTTCGGATCGTTGACGTCGACGACGTCGATCGGGCAGACCGATCGAAAGTCGACTTGCTCGCACGCGTTGGGATCGATCGCCGCCAGGACCTTCATCGTCCGACCGTGCAGCCACATCGCCGCAAAGGCCCCGATCAGTGCGACCGCTATCGAGATCCCTTCGACGTTCGTTCGTTGCTTCCTGTTCATGCTGGGCATTTTCCCACCTCGACTTTCTTGCCCTCGATCCAGTGGACGTGTTGATATTGTGTGAGCTGGCGCATTTTGATCTCGGTCTCGACGCCGAAGCGCCGCGCAATGTAGTCGATGTCACCCGGCTCGCCACTGTGGAAGATGTACGCTTCGCGCGACTCCGATCGGACCTCGATAGGAATGCCGCTGGGGCGCTGACTCATTAGCCAGCAGGTAACGCCCCGCGTGCGGCCGGCCGTCAGTAGCGTCTTGAAGTGCAGTCCGACGTCCGTCTTGCGAAAGACCCAGCTCGGCACGTAGCCGCCCAGCTCCTCGCAGACAAAGTGCATGTTGCCGCATTGATGGACTAGGCCGGCGATCGTGTTGAACTCGGGAAACGACCAGGGATCGCGCGGCCGGTAGATCAGGCGAAAGCGCCCGGTCCGCTGATTGCACAAGCGCCACCAGCGCAAGAACGTCTCGCGTTCGCCGGCCAGGCCATCGAAGACGACGCCCGGATAGTCGCGATCCTCGCGCTTCGTCAGGTACACCACCAGGCGATCGACGTCAGCGATCGCCCGCTTGACCAGGTGCGATTTACCCGATCCGGTCTGCCCGCTGACAAAGATGTTGATTCCGTCGGTCATTTGATGCCCAAATACTCGCGCACGTCGCGAGAGACGGGCGCGATCTTCGCCACTTCGTGAATCAGCACCAGGCCCAGAAAGATCTGGACCAGGCCGCGCAGATCCGGTACATACATGCGCCCGAGTTGTGCCCGTCGATGCTTGATCTCGATGAGCTGGTAGAGATGATTGTCACCCATCGGCTTCCTCCAGAACGTAGCCGATGCCGATCGGTGGCTCGGCCAGGCGAACCGCGTCGACGTATTCGATCGGCTGCGTCGACCACTTGCGCCCGCGCAGCGAGATGTATTGATGCCGATCGCCCTTGACCCGAAGGAAGCCCACGATCTTTGCCTCATCGTTCAGAAGTCGGTAATAGATCCAATCCATGGAAACCAGGCCGATCGCCGGCCACCCTGCCGGCGATCGGCCGCCCCGTACTCACCGTGGCGATCCCTGCCCGGTTTGGTCCTGGCCTGTGGAGACCGGACGTTTCTGCTTCTCTTGCGCAGCCAGCCGGCGGGAGACTACGATCACTTCCGCCAGCTCCTCGGCGATGTCGGCCGCGACCAGGCCCGTCGCCGCCCAGGCCAGCGACAACGGGTCATCCGGATTCATTTCGGCATACTTCCGCGCGTAGTGGTCGAAGATGACATAGCTCGGCCGTGCCAGATCCGGCGCGCGTTTTTCCCCGACCAGCTTGATCGCTTGAGCGCCCCGCACTTCGATCAGGCCGATCGACGACAAGATCAGCGCGAGCGCCCGGAAGGGAACCCGCAACACGCCTTGCCAGGCGTCCCGCGTCAAGAGCGCATCGCCAAGGGTGGACTGGGGATCGGCCTGGTTACTATGCGGGCCAGAATCGGCGGGTGTGGACCGATCCCCAGTCGGGGGAGAACTCGTTTGATCGCCGGCCGCGTTGCCCAGCTCGGCATCGATGGCCTGATTGAACTCGGCGACAGAAGTCGGACCGGCCGCCGGCGTCTCGGCCGGCGGCTGGTCCGTCGGCCCTCCGTGGCCTGCCCGTGGTTGTGGCTTGGGCGTCGCCGCCTTTTTCTTCGCGACCTTTTTGGTCGTCTTCTTCGTTGTTGTGGGCCGCCTTCGCGGCCGGCGATCCTTCGCGCCTTTGGTCCGTGCCATCAGTCGAACTCGCTTTCCTCGTCTTCCTCGTCGTCGTCCAGCTCCGCCACCTCGGCCGGCGAATCTCCGTCCTTCTCACCGTTGGGCGTCCCCTGGCCGAGCTGCTTCTTCAGCGCGTCCAGCTCGGCCGCCTGGCTTTCGACCGTCTTCTTGAGCTGGTCGAATTCGGCGACGCCGGTCAGCTTCGCTTCGCCGGCGATGAACGTGTACGTGCCGCCGCACTGAGAACACACGACCTTGCCGCCCTCACCTGGCACGCCAGGCGTGCCGCAACATGGACATTTCAAGTCGGGCATGGGAACCTCCTGTTCAATGCCACTTCTTCTAACTCTGGCTCGCCGCATCGACACTCATCAAGAGCCAGGATTGCCTCGGTCTGACTGGTAAAGACACCGACCAGCTCGCGATCGCCGTTCTCGCAGAACTCGCAAGGATTCTCGCCCGTGTCCCATAGCAGCCAGACCGTTTGGATCACTTGCGTTTCTTCTCCAGCGCGGCGATCCGATTCTCGTGGTTCTCGACCTGGCGTCTCAGGCCTTCCACCTGGTCGGCCAGTACTGTCGTCTCGCGGTGTCCGCCTGCCCGTTGGTCCGGCTGTTTCGCCTTCCGTGAGCCTGCCATGTGTCACTCCCTTCAAAATCAAACGTGAACTGAAATCCCGCCGGCAGTGGGGCTGTCTTGCCCAGCTCGAGCGCTCGAGCCAGCTCCAGCCGCTGCCGGCACTTTTTGCAGAGATCCGGGCAGGTATCCGCCCGATCGATCGGGATCGAGCGCTGTCCGGTGTCGAGCCGTCCGCAGAGCAGACGATCGGACCAGATCGGATCGCTGACGTGGGTCTTTGCGCCCGCCGGCATGAATCACCCGCCCGCACATCTCGCAACGTCGCCTCCCTGCCGTGAGCCCCGATCTCCCTATGTAAAGCATACCAATGGCACTCCGATGTCACTTGCTCGTGTTTTTCTTGGACTCGGCGGCCGCCTGCGCAACGACCCGCCGGCCGGCCTTCCCGACGCCGTCTTTCCCCAACGGGGCCGGCTCGACCGAATAGACTTTGATGTAATGCCCGTGAGACGTGGGCTTCTTGCCGAGATAGGTCACGGTGACACGCTGAAACCAGCAGTCCGCCTTTTTGATAATTTCGCGAAGATGCTTGTTGTTGGGGAGGTACAGCAGCGCATCATCATCCAGGACGATCGGGATCAGGTGCTCGAAGTCGACGCGTTTGCCCCGCATGAAGGATGCGCGTTGCGATTGACCGATAACGCCGGTCAGGGATTCGCCGATCGTGTGGAAATAGTGGACCGCGACGCCGTCCGGCGCTTTGCGATCCCAGTTGAAGTCTTTGGAGCTCGTGAGCTTCTCGGTGTGCTTGCCGGCCGCTTTGAACTTCTTGGGGTCCGGCCGGACCTCGGCCGCCGTCGCCCGGATGCCGGCGATCACCTCCGCCGGCGTGGGGGGCTTTTTGGTCCGCTTCTTCTTAGCCGCCTTCTTCGCCATGCCCGATCGTTCCCGATCTGCATGGTCTACTTTCGCCCCCTGGATATGTTATGTTTCATTCGAGACAGGGGAGGCCAGCGGGCGTTGCGGGGGGTATTTCGTGGGTTAGAGCGTGAATCAGGCGTTGGGGACGGAGGCGTGGGCGGCGGTCTGACAGAGGTTCTCCCACATGACGCCGACGGTGTCCGAGAGGCCGAGATTCTGCAAGACAATGGAGATGTTGGCCGCGGGGTCGAGATCGGCGCCGATGGTTGCCTCCAGTTGCTGCTGCATATTGATCACGGAGGAAGCGAACTTGATGCGGTTGCAGTAAAGCAACGCCGTTTGGTAGTACAGTTCGAGCGTGGCCGGATCGAACGTGCGCTGCGGCATGATCAGATCCAATGCCTCTTTCTGCCGGCCGGTCTCGAAGAGGCAGACCGCCAGTTTCGTGGTGGCGCGCGCGAACGTCGGATTGATGTGCAGCGTGGCCTGGAGCAGTTCCACGGCCTCATCCAGGCGGTCGGCATTGATGCAGAGAATCCCCAACCGGTAGCTGAGATCCGGATTGTACGGCGCCCGCGACAGATGGGCTCGATGGGCGGCCACCACCAGGTCATCGAGGCTCTGGCCGGCCTCCGGGGCCTGGATCAGGTCGGCTTTGAGGGCGGCCTTGAGGATGAGTTTCGCCGTCTCAGCGAAAAGAAACGCGCTGTTGGGCTGAATCGCGGCTGCCAGCGAAAGGGTGCTCAGGGCGTCCGGCGCATGGCCGGCGAGCTTTTGGGATACAGCCAGGCCGATATAGGCCTCGACCAGCTTGTCGTTGATCTCCACCGCACGGTTGAATTGTCGAGCTGCCAGTTGCTCGGCGTGCATGCGGAGATAGTTCGTGCCCAGCTTGATCGTCGCCTCGAGGAAATCGGGGCAGATCCGCAGGGCCTGCTGGTATTCCACGATGGCATCCGAGGTCGCTCCCATGGCCGCCAGAATATCGGCACGCTTGGCCAGCAGATCCGCCCGCTCCGGCTGATCCGTCAACAAAACGTCGATGTGGTCCAGCGCCTCTTCGAGGTGCCCGGCGCAGAGCAACTGGTCGATCGTCTCGTCTTGCGTAATGAAGTTGTCGGGATGGATCAAAATGGCGGTGTTGAAGGTCTCGACGGCCTTGCCGTATCGACCGGCGGCGATATAGAGATGGCCGAGTGTCACGAGGGATGAAATATCATCCGGATAATACCGGCTCATCGGCTCATATTGGGCGATCGCCTCGTCGAGACGACCCTCCTTGAAGTAAATAGCCGCCAGCCTTTGGGCCGGCAACTGCAAATCGCCTTTGAATTTCAGACAGTCCTGATAGAACTCGACGGCTTGCGCCTGGTGTCCCAAACGCTCATAGCAATGCCCCAGCGCGTAGAGCATCACCGTGTTGTTCGGCTGGCGCATGTAAACGGAATTGAGCTCTTCGATGGCATCGGGAAGGTTGTTCGCATTCAAGGCCAGCTCCGCAGCGGCCATGCGTCCGAAGCAGCATGAGGGATGCTCGAAGAGATACAGCCGCAATTGTTCGGTCGCCGCGTCCATGTGGCTGTCGCCCATCAGATCGACGATGCGCGCCAGATGGCGCTCCTGCAGCGATGCACTCTCGGCCCACGTCCGCTGACGCTCCGCGAGCCAGTGCCAGATCAAGTCTGACGCGTCGAAGGTTATCGCCCTACCAAATAACTCCAGCAATCCACCCATCCCTCACTCCAGGAATTAACAGGGATAATACGTGTTACTGCGGAGCTATCGTCCAAATGGACCGGGGGGTTAACCTGTGTTCGTACCGAATGGGCGTGGTTGTCACCGCGGAGTCAAACATCCTGGCGGTTGTGCCCCCTGTAGCGGTTGTTGCGACTCCGAGGGTCTGTTATAGGACTACATGCAATCCGTGGGAAGCGCTGGCACAGCGTGCCATCGCCTTCTACAGGTGGTGTCCGGTGAATCGACTCCCCGGAGCGGTCAGAGTGTCTTATCGGAAGACGGCGCCGAGGTGGCGTGCGCCTGTTTCTCTATCTCACTGAGGTAGGCAACCGTACGCTGGAGGGTGTCGCTGAGGTGTTTGAGCTTGAGCATCGTCCTGACGCGCGTCAGCAGTTCGAGGCGGTTGACGGGCTTGCTGACGAAATCATCGGTGCCGGAATCGATGCCGCGCTCAATGTCGCCAAACTCGTTGAGGGCGGTGACCATGATAATCGGAATGGTCTGCGTCTCGGGATTGCTCTTGAGACGGCGGCAAACCTCGAAGCCGCTCATCTTCGGCATCATCACATCCAGGAGAACCAGATCCGGCTGCCTTTGGGCAATCATTTCCAGGGCCTCGATGCCATCATGGGCCGCCAGGGTCTCGCACTCAAAATCGTCCAAATAGGCCTGGATCAACTCCAGGTTCTGTTGGTTATCGTCCACAACGAGGATCAGAGGCAATTCCGCCTGTTGCGGTTCGCGTTGTTCTAGGGGCATCGTTTCAACTCCCAGCGTCCATGTGTTCGGTGGCCTCAAGCCTCCCAATTGCAATCAGTGACCCGACAATATACCCTTTTTCTCGTCCTGAGCGTCGGATTTCAAGCAATTTCTGGCAGCGAAGGCATTTTCGCCGTTCCCTGGTGCAGTCATGACACGGATCCGCTCTGATCCTCGATGAACCGGCGGACTTCCGGACGAAGGTAGACGGTTTCGGTATCCAATAGCTTGCCGACGGCTTCGGCGCAACAGGCCGCTGCCTCGGCGGAACTGGCCTCGGTATCCAGGAAGAAGACAGGCGCCCCCTTGACCGAACACAGCCCCCCGCCGGCACCACCCAGGGCTTCGCTGCGGACTGTCACGCCCTGGCTTTCCAGGAGAGCCAGGAGCTCGTCGAGAATCCTCTGCTCGTTCATGGGTTACACCGCTCCTTGGCGCCCGGGCCCGGTGACTTTCGATTCCCCACGACGGTTCAAGAAAAAACGCCGGGGATGTCGATATAGATTCTTGTAAGGCAACGACTTCCGTTACATAATGGCCCCGTACGGATACGGTAGTGCGCATTCTATAAAAGGAGTAGCCCGTTGGCAAGCATCATCGACAAGCGTCGTGCTCTGCACCAGCGACTGGTCCAACAGGAGCAGGAAAACACGACGCTGAAATCCCAGAACGTGCAGCTTCAGGCCCTGGCGAATCTGGGCTCTGCCACGAGCATGATCGCCCACGAGATCAACAATCTGCTGACCCCCCTGGCGAGCTATGCCGCTCTGGCAGCCAAGAATTCCGAGGACAAGCAGCTCGTCACCAAAGTCCTGGAGAAGACCGTGCGGAACTGCGAGCGCGCGTCGAAAATCATGATGAGTATGCTGGCGCTGGCCAACGGCCAGTCCCAGGAGGTCGAAAGTGCCCGGATCCAGGACTTGATCGACGAGGTCTTCACCTCGCTGTGCCGCGATTTCCAGAAAGACAGCATCACGGTCGTGACGGAGGTGCCCGAGGAACTGTCAATTGTCTGCGTCCCCGTGCAGATTCAGCAGGTACTCATGAATCTGGTCCTCAACGCGCGCGATGCCATGCTGCCCGGCGGCGGGGTCCTGAAAATCGCGGCGACTGAGAACGGCCAGTACGTCACGCTGGCGGTCAGCGACACCGGCAAGGGCATCTCCCCATCGAACCGCGAGAGGATCTTTCAGCCCTTCTTCACGACCAAGGCCGGACAGGACGGCGCGACGACGTATTCCGGCTCAGGCGTCGGGCTGTCGTTCTGCAAACGCGTGGTCGACGGTCACGGGGGAGAGATTTCCGTGACCTCCAGTCTGGGGGCCGGCACGACCTTCCACGTTCGCTTGCCGAAATCCGCACCCGCAGAGACATGATTGCCGTGATCTATCACAATGTTGGCTCCGCCCTCGCTCTTGTCTTGCTGTTGGGCGGGTCGGCGTTCTTTTCAGGGGCCGAAACGGCCTTTTTCAATCTGACGCGACGCCAAATCAAGCAGCTTTCCATCTCCAAGCTCAAGGTTCACGCCTTGGTCGTGCACGTGCTGAAGAAGCCCGGCCTGTTGCTGACGTCTCTGTTGCTCGGCAACATCGTCGTCAACGTCCTCTATTTCGCCGTCTCCAGCACCCTGGTCTTTCAGGCCAAGGCGACCTGGGGGATTGGACCGGCTCTCGGCCTGGCGTTGATGACGTTTCTGGCGTTGGTTCTTCTCGGCGAGATTGTGCCCAAATCGTTGGCCTACAACAGCTCTCGATCGTTTGCGGTCGGGGCCGCCCTGCCGGTATTCCTTTGCGTGCAGGTGTTTCGGCCCGCAGCGTTCGTGTTCCGCTGCTTTTTTCTCGAACCGGTCTTGCGTCTGGTGCTGGGGCATCGCCGGCATCCCAAGGCGATTACTCTCAATGAGTTCCGTTCGCTCATCGATCTGAGCCGCCATCGTGGGCTCATCACCGAGGATGAAAACCGGCTGCTGGTGGAAGTCGTGGAGCTCGGCTTCCTGAAGGTGCGCCACGTGATGCAGCACCGGGTGGACATGCTTGCCTGCGACGTGTGTGAGACCGTGCCGGTCGTACGTGATCTGATGCGCGAACATCGCCAGACGAAAATCCCCGTCTACGTCAGGGATATCGACCGCATCGTCGGGATGGTCCATTTGCGCCAGGTCCTTTTGAAACCGGACACGTCGCTGGATCACCTGGTTCAGCCGGTTCACTTCGTACCGGAACAGAAGAGCGTGGAATCCCTGCTGGAGTTCTTCCGAAAGACCGGCACGGACATGGCGGTGGTGGTGGACGAGTATGGGGGCATCGCGGGATCGGTGCGACTGGAAGACATTGCCGAGGAACTCTTCGGCGAGGCCGACGTCGCCCGGGAGACCGAGCCCATTCAGCAGTTGGGCCCGTTTCGCTATCGTCTTTCCGGCGACCTGGCCATTCACGACTGGGCCGGTGTGTTTGGCATCGAGTTGGATGAGACACGACTGTCGACCATTGGCGGACTCGTGACCACCTTGATCGGCAAGATCCCCCGCGAGGGCGACGTCGCCCACCTGGGCAGCTTGAAATTCACCGTGGAATCCGTGCGCAAGCATCGGATCGAATCCGTCATCCTATCGCTCGAACAGCTCTCTTCCGAAGGCTAGCGGAATGATATTTCTGGCAGTCATCCTGACGGTTTTGCTCTCGGCCATCTACTCCGGGCTGGAGACAGGCGTGTATCGCCTGAGCCGTCTGCGGCTGCGTCTGGGAGCGGAAAAAGGCCAGTTGCGCTACGTCTGGCTCAACAAGACGATGCAGAAAGGGTCCGGCCCCCTGTTGTCCCTGCTCGTGGCCAACAACCTGGCCAACTACGCGGCCACCAGCAGCATGACCTATTTGTTCATGAGCCTGGTTTCATCGCAGCGCGTGGCCGAGCTGCTGGCCAGTTCCGTGACTGCCCCGCTGTTGTTCGTATTGGCCGAGTCGCTGCCCAAGAACATCTTTCTGTACCGCGCCGACGCCCTGACGGCGTTCTTCGCCCCCTTGCTGTTTCTGACCCACCGCGTGCTCTGCTGGTGCGGAATCGTCCCTCTACTGCGCCTGCTTTCCCAGGCCTTCGCCCGGCTCATCGGATCGCCTGTTACCTCGCCGGCCGCGATGACCTCGGCGCAGAAGCATCAGATACGCGCCATCTTGCGCGACACGCATGAAGAGGGGCTCTTGAGTCCCGTGCAGACGGAGATCATCGATCGCATTATCAACATCCCCACTTTGCGTCTCAAAACGGTCATGGTACCGTTTGGCGAGGTGCAGTCGGTGTCGCTCCAGAGCGACCGGGCGGCCCTGCTGAACGTGTTGAAGCGCCATGGCCTAACGCGCCTGCTCGTGTGGAAAGACACGCCCACCAACATTGTCGGCTTCATCAACGTCTATGACGTCTTGGGCCGGGATCAGGAATTCGACAGCCTGGACCCGTTCGTGCAGCCCATTCGCCACCTCGACGCGAACAGCCCGGTGATTGACGCCATCGACATTATGCGGCGTGAGGAATTGAAGATTGTGCTGGTCATGCGCATCCGGCGGGGCAGCCACGACAGTCCGGCCGGCATCGTCACGATGAAGGACCTGGTTGAGGAGCTTCTCGGCGAACTGGCCGAATGGTAGGTCTATGGCAGCGAAAAAAGAGCAGCGATCAGCCCCCCGTTCCAAGGACGCCGTGACGACTATCGGTGTCCTTGTTGTATTGCTCGTCCTGTCGGCGGTGCTGTGGGCCAACAGCATGACCAAGCCGGTCAGTCGCGACGAGCACATGTATTGCACCGCCGGGGCGCTGTTGGCACGCGGACAGGCGATCTACCAGGATTTCGCGTATCCGTCCCAACTGCCCTACCACCCTCTGCTGCTCGCCACGCTCTACAGAGTGTTCCACACCAGCCACTACCTGCTGGTAGGCCGGCTGGTATCGGTCATCTGTGAGATCCTGACCCTGGCCGCCATTGTCGGGGTCTATCGAGCGGTTTTCGGCGCGCGGCCTCAGGGCCTAATCCTGGGCGCCGCGGCGGCAGTGTTGTACGTGTTCAATCCCCTGGTGGAATACGCGGGCGGATACGCCTGGAACCACAGCGTTGTGGTTCTTTGCGTCATGCTTTCGCTCTGGCTGCTCATCACCACCGACTTTCAGAAGTCGGCCCGCTGGCGGCGTCTGGCCCTGATCGGAGCCCTGTTGACCTTCGCCACCTGCATGCGCATCACTACGGCTCTGGTGGAGGCCTTCTTCCTGGTTGCGATTATCATCGCCGCACGGGGATCCGTGCGAAACCGCGTCTTTGCCGCCCTGCCTTTCTCGCTCGCGGCCTTCGCGGTCGCGCTCTGGCCGATATGCATCGCAGTACGGGCAGGAGAAGCGTTCCGGCTCAATCTCATGCGCATTCCGGCTCTGTACGGCCAATGGCTCCACGAAATCGGCATCGTCCGCAACAAGCTCGGACTGACCATCGCAGCGTTCGCGACCCCTGCCTATCTCCTCCTGCTGGTGCTGGCCGGCTGTCTGCTGTGGGTTCTGTTGCGACGGTGGCGAGCGCTGTCGACGCCGGTCAGGACAATGGCCGCGATCGCCGGTGTGCTGCCCCTGGTCTTTTTCGTCATCGCTTACATCCCCCCCACCATGTGGCGGCAATACCTGGCGATTCCAGTACCTTTCCTGCTGACCGCCCTGGCCTATCCTCTCGCATCAGTGCGTGGTGAGCACGACAAAGCTGCGAACCCAAGCCTTTATCGCTTCGCTTGGGGCACGGTCGGCGTGTGTACGGCGGTGACGGTTCTGGCCAATCCGACCGTATTGAGTCGTTCTCTGGTGCTTCTCGCGCCGGACTATTGGGTCCCGACGACGCTGCATCGCGCCTCTGTGGACATCGCCAGGCAAGCCGCAGAGCCCCAACGAGCACTGACGCTGGGGCCGCTCTATGCGCTCGAAGGCGGCTGCGACATCTATCCGGAACTGGCTTGCGGGGCCATCATCTATCGCGCAGCCGATTCGCTGTCCGCCGAGGAGCGGGCGCTGACCCACACAGTCGGACTCGAGACGCTCGGCCCTCTCCTCGAAAAGCAGCCTCCCGCCGTGGTGATTCTGGGCGTCGAGCCGGAACATTTTGCCTTCCTCGAAGAGCCATTGCGCCGCGTCGTTGCCCGCAACTGGCACCGAAACACCTACGAGAACGGGCTCTTAGTCTACACCCGACCTTGAGACGAGCGCGTCCGGTCAATCGCCGTTGCGGTATTCATCCATGATCGCTTGGGCAATCCTGTTGATCGCATCGCGACTCAGACTGGAGCGATTCGAGATGATCGAGAAGAGATAGGGCCCGCTATCGGTCAGGCACACGCCGGAAAAGGAACGCACGCCACTGATATAGCCCGTCTTGCCCAGGATCTTGCCGCGATAGCGTGAGTCCTTGAAGTAGCGGCTGATCGTCCCGTCTTCCCCCCCCACCGCCAGTGAGGTTCGGTAGAGTTCCCAGTTGGGGCTGCCGTACAAATCGAGCAGCACGTTCATGATGGCCCGCGTACTGAGCCGGTTCTCGCGACTGAGGCCACTGCCGTCATCGATCTGGAATTCATCATCGGGAACGTCGAGCTGACGCAGGTAGGCGCCGATCAGCTCGCTGCCCCCTTCCCAACTGCCATTCTTGCCCTCCGGGTCTTCATGAGCGGCGATCGTCTTGAGCAAGGCTTCGGCCGCCAGCCCAAGGCTGTCTTTGTTGGCTCGATGCAACACATCGATCAGCGGCGTAACCGCCTCGGCAAGCTGGATGAACTCACACGCCGCATCGTCGAAGGCGCGCTCGACCAGGCGTCCGTTCGTGCCAATCTCCGCCTCGATGAGCTGTTCGGCCAGGACAAAACCGAAGAACGCGGCCGGCTTCTCGATCGCCACGTCGAACGGCCCCTGGCGATTCCTGCACTTGCCGCGAATCGTGATCCGGTTCGGTTCCTGGGTGCGATAGGCTCCTACGGCGCCGGTACCGCTGGAGACCGCTTTGACCTCATTGATGATCTCCACGAAGGCCGTCGGCGGCGCGACCTCGATGGCGATCGAGCCATTGCGATTGTCGGTCGTCACCTCAATGCAGTTGCCATTGTAGTTCAGGCCGCACACCTCGCAGGCATACCAGCGATTCAGATCGTTCAGCGACCAATGCGGGTGAACCCGCTGATCATCGAAAACGGTCGTGTCGACCACCACATCCGTGATCGACTCAACGCCTTGCTCCTGCAGCGCCGCGATAATCGCATCGAAGAACCAGTCATTCCCGCGACCGTACAGACGATCCGTGGTTCGATCGCCCAGAACCGGGTCCCCACTGCCGATGATGACGAGCGTCTCGCCGCACAGTCCGACGCGGGTGCGATACTGAAACATCGGGCCCAGATAGCGCAGGGCCGCGGCGGTGGTGATGAGTTTCATGTTCGAGGCCGGGATCATCGCCTTGGTGGCGTTGTGGCTGTAGACCACCGTTTGCGAATCCGCTGCCGCGATACGAATCGCATACTCACTCTGTTTGGCCTTGCCGACGACCTTGCCGATGCGTCCGGCCAGACCCGCCCCGACCGTGCCGGCCAGACAGGCATTTGCCAGGAGAACAATCAGTGCCGTTTTCACGTGCGTGCGCGTGCGATGAAGCATAGTCCTTTACCCGTGTATCTCCAAACCCGTTGCGTTCCTTTCATCGGGCCATAGCATAACAAATCCTCGCGCGATGTTAAGGGGCGTTCCAGCATTCAGGCCGACAAATGTCGCAACGCGGGCCACGCGCGGGTGAATTAACGGAAAGCCGGCCCTGTCAGACTCAGACACGCCGGGCTGTAGATGCACTCTGGGCCTGCGTTCGGTGAACACAGGCCCAGAGACAAGCTTCGGACTCGGCGCTGCCGGCCGTCTGCGGCTCATAGCAGCCCAGACGACCGGAGACGCAACAATTTGACCCTTTATTCGACGTCCGCCGGATGACCGACGCCGATATCATCGATGTAGATCAGGCCCGTACCGCCGGCGGCGGGATTATCCCGATCGCCAACCCCGATATACATCATCTCAACGCTGCTGAGGTTGACGCCGCTAAACTCACTGAGCGGAATCAGCCATTCCTGCCACCCCGCCAGGGCCGTGGCGGCCGCATTGGGATTGGTCACCACCGCCACGTTGCCGGCCGTGTCCTCGATAGCCACATACAGCGGCTCCAAATCGTTGCCGCCGGTCGGCTGCTCGATGCCGATATCAGCCGTTTGCCACTGGCCCGTGACGGTGCCCGTCGTGGCTACACCGGCAAATTGCGCGCCGGTTTCGATATTCGCGTCGTGGCTGGTCAATGCCAGGCCGATGAACACGTCGGCGCCCATGGGAATCTCGGCCGTCGAAGCCGCCGCATCGTCGGTGATGCTGACCCAGGTGACTCCGTCTGCACTCCGCTCGGCTGTAAAGGTGTTGCCGCTCCGTGTCACCTTCACCCAGTACGGCGCTGCAAGACCCGCCTCGGTCGTGCTCTCGCTGCCCGCACCGGCTTCGGGCCGGCGCTGGAACGACACGCCACTGCTCGGCGTCACCGCCACCATCGCGTGCGTGGAGCTCACATCGAGGGTCTCGCGGATCATCACACCGGCCTTGGCCCAGGCGTTGCTGTTGCCCACGGCGTCCACGCGTACGACGATCGACCCGTCGCCGCTAAGGCTCTTGTAGGCATAGCGGAACTGGTCCTCGGTGCCCCAGATGTCGGCGCCAACGGCGCTCATCAAGATCGTGCCATCGGCGCTTTCCGCGAAGGCAGGCGTCTTGCCCTGGACGAAGAGCCTCAGCGTATCGGCTCCGTTGCTGGCCCAGTTCTGCACGCCCAGATCGCACTCGGCTTCGGAGTAGAACGGCCCGGTGCTGTTGTCATAGCTCAAGGGCATCGCCTGACCGCCGCTGTGAACGATGCTCTGTTCGGCAAACGGCGCTTCGAGATAGCCGACCGTCGAGCCGGTCTCGTTCTCCCAGCCATCGATCCACGTCTCGAAGATGGGGTTGTCTTCGTCGTCGTAGCTCTCGAAGTCGTCAACCAACGCGAATTCCTGGGTGGCGAAACTCCACAGGTCGCCTTCCCAGGTGCCGCTGTCGGTGACCTCGTTGATTTTCCAGTAGTATTGCCGTCCGAAGTCCAGGCCGCCCGGAATATAGCCGCTGTCGGCGACCGTATCGACCAGGGCCGTGCCATCGGCCACCGCAGCTTCGTCGGTACTAAAGTACACCTCGTGCGACGTGGCGCCACGGCCGGGCCGCCAGCTCACATCGGCACTGACACTCACGTCCGCCGAGCCGGAACTTGGCTGGGGAGCGCGGGCGAAGGCGGGAACCTGGTAGAAGCGGACTTCACTGAGGCCGTACTGCGGCATGCCGCCCCACTTGCTGTTGACGGTCAGGCGGATGAAACGAGCCGCGACGTTCTGGAGATCGACCACGGTGTTCGCCTCGTAGTCGGGGGTCGCCGTGCCCTGCGCCAACTGCGCGTCTCCGAGGGCCGTCCATTCGACGCCGTCGGCCGAGTATTCGATGCTCACGTCTTTGAGCCCGAAGCCCAGCACCAGTTCGAACTGAACGTTGTAGTTCCAGACCCACATCTCGTGCAACTGATAGAGGCGGTCGAACTCGTATTGCACCCAGACCGCCTCGTCGCCGCTGGGCGAAGCCAGCCACATGTCGGGCGGCATCGTCGAGTGCTGATCGCTCTCGTTCAGACCCGAGCCGTTGACGGTGTTCTCGATCCCCGCGCCCGCGTCAGAGAGCGCGTTGGTGGTCGCGATGACGCCGTCGATCGGATAGGCAAAGGGTTCAGCCGTGAAGCTCCACACCTCGCCTTTGAAGATCTCTCCGGCCGGTCCTTCATTCACCTCGTCAACGCGCCAGTAGTAGGTCTGGCCGAATTCCAGCAGACTGTCCGGCTCGTAGGCGTTGGCATCCTGACCTTCGCTGATCAGCACGCCCAGCGGATTCGCCCGGTCGGCAACGCTGACGTCTTCGAACGCTGTGCCGAAATAGACATCGTGGGCAATCGCCGTCGCTCCCGGACGCCAACCCAGCACGACGTCGCGCGGGATATCGTCGGCGCCGCTGACGGGCTCCGGTGCCGAGGCGGTCGGATCGGAGAAACCCTGCATCGCACCGGCGATCATCTCGGCCGAGAGCGGCACGTTAAAGATCATCACTTCGTCCAGCACGCCATTGAACGTACCCAGGCCATCGGCCACATTGACGACACCGATACCGCTTCTGAGGCCACTGAAGTCCCCTGCCGGCAGACTCCAACTGCCATTGGTCTGCTCCTCGCCGTTGAAATAGACGGTGCCCGTACCAGCCACGGCATCGTGCGAGAAGGCCAGATGGGCCCACTCACCCTCAACCACCGTGCCGCTGGCAATGGTCAGAATGCTTTGCGGGCTGGTGTTGGATTTGAAGCGCACCTCACTGCTGTCCGGCGGCATTTCCGACCACCAGTACATCGTCCCGTCGCGCTGACTGACGACGCCCTGATACAAGCCGTTCCCGCCGGCCCAGTTGGCCCATACGCTGAGACTCAAGCCCGCCGGCCCGTCGGTCTGCCAGGCACCCAGCTCGACGAAGGGGCTGCCGTTGCCGCCGCGGAATTGCAGGCCGTTGCCGTCCTTGCCCGCAACCCAGCTCAAGGCGCCCGTCAGGGTGCCGTCGTGGACGCCGGTTTCATCCAGCGCGGCCGTGCCGGCGGTGGCATCCAGCTTGTAGTAGGCGACCAGACCGTCTGGAAGCACGGCTTGCGCCGAGCCGGCCAGCGCCAGCACCAAGACGGCCGCCGTCAACTGCCATCGACCCGTTATCTTCGACATTCTCATTCCTAACCTCCTTAACTCAATGCAGTGATAGAATCTGCCCCGTGATACACGCAGTAAATCAGCCATCGTGCCCCCGACTCTGCTCCTCCATTTTCTGCTGTAGGATATGCTACTTGGTTTCCAATTCCAGGACCGGCTCGGCGAACATGCCCCAACAGAAGGTGCACGCGCCGGGCGCCGTCGTCGCCAGCGTCAGAAAACGATCGTCCGGTCCCAGCGCCAGGTCGATCTTCCTGGCCTCGGAGGCCAGGGGATTCGTGGCGACCGAGAACCGCAACCGGCCGTCGATAACCACCCAGAACTCGACCATCGCGTTCGTGCCGATCTCGCCGCGGGCGAAATCTCTCACCGTCTCCGAGACCCCGCACAATGCGTTGAAGGCCACGATATTTACATCAGGGTGGGCTCGGCGTATGGCCTGCAAATCGAACGTAACGCCGGAATTGGCATGCATGCCTATCGACGGATGCTCCTTCGTCCCATACACCTGCCCGGCCAGGCGTCCCGGATGGGCCTCGAACGGCACCGCCCGAAATACCGCGCCGTTCATCACCCGGCGATAACACGTTCCCTTGGTGTCGGGAAATCCGGCAAACAGACCGCCGCTCGTATCGATGGTCACAGGGCCCTCGCCCCCGTCGGGAATGAAGACGCCATCGACAAAACGCAACGAGGGCACGGCAATGAACCCCTGGTTGGTGCCCATTGAGGCACCGTACACGGAGGTGACGTCGCCGGTGGAGGGGTTGATCCCTCGACCCGGCGTCCCCCGGCCCCAGCCGTTGCCGCCGCCGATTATATCGGCCAGATCCAACTGACCGGCGGGCTTGCCCGAGCGGCGAACCTCGGCCAGCGCGCGGACGAATTCGACCGGGCGATCCTTCAGCGGCTCAACATGAACCTGCCCGGCCCTATCCACCGTGGCCGCCTGGCCTTTGGCCAGCGGCTGATCCCAGCGGGTCGAGCGCCGGCGCCGCGTCGACTTGAAGCGCACGTGTCCGTCAAACACGTGCACCTCGTCGCCCCGGCCGCCTTCGGTCAGGACGCCGAACTCCGTACCGAAATCGACGACCTTGGAGGCGGGCGTACTGATCGTAAACCCCGTGGCCCGCTTGGGAACCCGCGCCGTCACACGCCCCCGCTCCAGGAACATCGCATTCGGCGAACACAATTCGAATTCACAAGGGGCCTCCAGAATCACCTGGGCGCCTTTGGCAAACGTGATCTGGGCATAGCCCTGCTCCAGCCGCATCCAGCCGCAGCGCAGTTGCGCCTCGGCCGGAACCGATTCCCACTGGGCCTCGGCCGAATCGCTGAGCGTGGCCACCACGCGGTTGGCGTGGATGTGCAACCCCACGATCAATCCCACCAGAGCGATCGTGGCCAGAACCAGCCCCGCTTTCGCTGCTCTGACCGCGACGCCGGCAAACCGCCCGATCGCGTGCACGGTCGAGAGCACCGCCTCGCGAAAATCCCAATCGAACCGCTCGTAGCGTTCCAGACGCTCCTGGCGCCGTTGCTCAGCAAGAAAGGCTTCCAGTTGCCGGCGGGCGTAAGTTTCGATTTCGTGGGCCGCCTCCGGCGACGAGCAGCGGTTGGGCGTCAGATCGCCGTCAATGGCCTCAGACTCCTCCGAGGGCGGTCGTCGCCGAATGTCCCGGATGACCGCTCCCAGCGAGCCGGGGATGGGCAGGTCGCGTTGATCCTCGGTCGCCAGGATTTCTCCGGTGGGAATCGAGTCGAGCAGGCTCGCGGGCGATTGACGCAACCCGGCGTAAATCACCAGGAACTCGCCGTAATAGCGACGCGCGTCGGCATCGTCGGCCAGTCGTGCTTCGAGCCGGTCCATCTGCTCCCGATCGGCGGCCCCACTGAGGCAGAGGAAGATCAGCTCCCCCAGTTCAGCGTAGTCGGCGGACACACTCATGGGAGAGCCCCCTTCGACGCCAGTCGCAGGTTGACGCAATCCCGGAGGCGATTGTGGATCCGCACCATCACCTTGTACAACCCCTGAACCGACCGGTCGGCGCGTTCGGCAATGCCCTTGATGGTGACCCCTTCCTCATAGTGCAGACGCACGAAGCCGCGGTCACGTTTGCTGAGCCGACGCAGGCAGAACTTCAGGGCTGCCAGGCGCGGATCGGCCTGATCGAGCACCGCCTCGGCCTGTTCGGCCAGCACGCGCAACAGATCGTCACTGAAGACAACCTGCTGACGGCCCCGTTTCTTCCGATGATCCAGGATCTTGTGGTACGCGATCTTCTTGGCCCAGCGGCCGAAATCGGTACCGGGAGTGAATGTTTCGAACTTCTCCCACATCACGGTGGCGGTTTCCTGCATGATGTCGTCGGCATCCGGCCCGTGCGGCACGAAAACCAGAATATAGGCGTAAACCCGGTTCTGATTGGCCATGAAGAGCTGGAAGAACTGTCTGGTTGCCGTAGAACCCATCAAGAGTGATCCGAGAGACGCTCTGATACCGTCCGAGAGTGCACACCCACACACCGGTTTGCTTCTGCCATCTAGTACTTATATTGACTCAGATCGGCCAATTGGAGGCAAAAAATCGGCAGCAGAGCACTTTTTCTGCGCGCAGCAGCGCTGCTGTCGTGCGGGGATTGGGCCGCTCGAGCTGTCTCAGCGGGCCGTCGGGACATGTCTGTCATCGCATCGACGCCCGGCACCGGTCGTTTTCGGCCGCGTCCCTAGGGCAAAGCGGACGTAATTTCCGCGAGGCTCACCCCGAGAATAGCCTTGGCGATGGCATCCAGGTCCGGCTCGTTGCCGGTCACGTGGAACGTGCGATGCGTGTGGAGAATCGTTTCTCCCACAGCGAGAGCCGCCGCGGGCGACGAGGTCTCCAGCTCGTAGAACGGGCCGAGCGGCTTGGCGCCGGGCGCCGGCGGGCCATCGTTGTACGAGTTGATCGTATCGCCCCGATAGGGGTGCTCCTGGAGCTCCCACATCGAATTGACGTAGTCCACCACGCCCAGAGGCTTGTTGTACTGGACGATCGTCAGAACCTTGTTGGCCGCGTCGTAACTACCGCACACGTCCTTGGCCCGACGCGGCGACAGCCCGATCTTGCTGCGGTATTGCCCATCGCCACTGAAGAACATGACGCCGTCCTTGACCACGAGTCGCTCGGCCGGCACCTTTCCGAAGTATGCGTCGTTGACGATCGGGCCGAGCCGAGCCTCCGAACCGGTGTTGAAGGGAATGACGATCGTTGTCGCCGGCGACGGATTGAACATGCCCAGAATCCAGATGGAGAGCAAACCCGTGGCCTTCTGCCAGGGCTTGGTTCCCACATTGGTCACCTTGTTCTGCGACTCGAACGCGACCATCTTCACGGCCGAATCGACGGGGACACCCAGCGCCGCCTCTGCCTCATGGCGCTCCAGCACGCGGATCTCCCGGTCCACGCGCACATCGAAGACGGTGCCGGAGTAGTTCTCCAATTGCATCGTCCTGCGGAAGGCCGCCTTCTCACCCGACTTGAACGTCAGCTCGAACGGTTCGGTGTCGATGGGAGCCGGTGTGAACCAGTGCTCGAAATCGAACGGCACCCCCTTCGCGAAGAAGATGGAGAACTGCCCTCCCTCCGGGCCGAGCCAGAAGCGATCCTCGCCGCCGAAGGTGTTGATGTGCAGGGCGATCTGTCCCGAGGCGATCAGCTCGCGATTGACCCAGCCAAAACTGAGGCCCTTGGTCCCACCGGCCGTGCTCGTCATGATCCGTCCCTGCATTTCCGGGATGACCGCGACCTGGCCCTGGCCCGTGCTGTCGGCCAGCACCACGACGTCGCAGTGCTCCTTGAGAAACGCCAGGTCGTCGCCAAACGTCTGTATCGCGGCCGATGAATGGGCCGTCCCGCAGCCGGCCCCCACCACCAGAATCGCCAGTGCCGCCAGGAAACCGATCGTCCTCAGTGCCATGCTCATTCTCCCTTCACTTCTGCTCGTCCGTGTGTTGTCGTCCGGCCTCAGCATCCAGACTGCGGCGCCGACGTGCCCTCACGATAGCGAGGCGGGTCAATACCGTCAAGGGTCGTCCACCTCGTGACGTTGGCCCGCAGTCGGGAAATCTCCGCCCAGGGTAATTCAGGGGCCCGCCGGGTGATTTTGCTTGACCGGGTAGAATGGATAAGTTACTTGTAAACGGCTATTTGCGGCATTTGAAACGGCAGACTCGCCCTCCCGGCCTTTCGACGCGACGCGTTGCAGTCGGCCGGGAGCGCTCGACGGAGCCCGTCACAGGTACAGGCCTTTCGTCTCTGCCTCAAGCGGATGATACAGGTGATCACGTGGAAGAGCAGCGCGTACGAGTTGGATTGGTGGGCTTTGGCACCGTCGGCACCGGCGTGGCCAAGCTGATCTGCGAAGAGGCCGATGCCATCGCGGCCAAGATGGGCGTTCGTCTCGAACTGGCCCGTGTGGTGGACCTGGATACGACCACGCCGCGCCCGGTGACATTGCCCGACGGCGTGCTGACGGACGACCTCAATGCCCTGTTGAACGACCAGAGCATCGACGTCGGCGTCGAACTGGTCGGCGGCACCACCATCGCCAAGGACATTCAATTGCAGATGCTGCGCTCCGGCAAGCACGTCGTGACCGCCAACAAGGCACTGCTGGCCGAGCACGGCACCGAACTCTACCACGTCGCCCGCGAGAACAAGCGCTGCATCGCCTTCGAAGCCAGTTGCGCCGGAGGGATTCCCATCGTCGACGCCATCCGCACCGGACTGGCGGCCAACAACATCACGGCGATGTACGGCATCGTCAATGGCACCTGCAACTACATTCTCTCGAGCATGAGCGCCAAAGACGAGGAATTCGCCGTGGCGCTGTCCGAGGCGCAGCAGCGCGGCTTCGCCGAGGCGGACCCGACGCTGGACATCAATGGTGGCGACAGCGCCCACAAACTGGCGATCCTGGCCTCGATGGCATTCGGCTATGAAATATCGCTCAACGACATTTTCGTTCAGGGTCTCGAAGGGCTCGCCCGCGACGACATTCGCTACGGGCGCGAGATGGGATATTGCCTCAAGCTGCTGGCCATCGGTCTCAAGGACGCTAATGGCAAGGTCTCACTGCGCGTCCACCCGTCCTTCATCGCCGCGGGTTGTTCGCTGGCCCGCGTCGACGGGTCGTTCAACGCCGTCAGTATCTTCGGCAGCGCCGTCGGTGAGACCCTCTATTACGGCCGGGGCGCCGGCATGATGCCCACGGCCAGTGCCGTCGTGGCCGACATTCTCGATGTCGCGCTGGGCAATTCCAACACGACCTTCAGCCATTTGCGGCTCAAGCCCCGCCCTGACGTGGCGCCGCTGATCGAGAACATCGACGACTCCGTGAGCCGCTTCTACATTCGCGTCATGGCCAAAGATGAGCCCGGCGTGGTGGCCTGCTACGGCCAGGTCCTCGGCGACAACCATATCAGCATTTCCGGGGCCCTCCAGCACGAAGGGCGCGGCCCGGACAACACGGTGCCGGTGGTGATCACGACGCACAAGACCCAGGAACGCAACATGGCAGCCGCCCTGGAGGATCTGGCCCAGTCGGATCTGTTTGGCGGCCAGCCCGTGTGCATTCGAATCGTAGACATTCCAGAAGACAGGGACGCGTGAGACGATGCGGCACGGCGGCGCCAAGGTACGAAAAGACACCGCCTGCAAGGGATGCCGAACGCCTGGTGGAGCAGCGACGAGGTTCGACAAGGGCCTGGGCCTTCTCACCAGAGATCAACGATCAGGTAAACGATGACGACGAAATATGTGATCATAGTGCCGGACGGAGCCGCGGATGCTCCCCTGGAACAATTCGAGGACCGAACACCGCTGGAAGCGGCCGAGACGCCCAACCTCGACCGCATCAGTCGGAAAGGTCGTCAGGGCCTGGTCCGCACCGTCCCGGACGGCATGGACCCGGGCAGCGACGTGGCGCAGATGAGTCTGCTGGGCTACGACCCCCTGCGCCACTACAGCGGCCGGGCACCGATCGAGGCGGCCGCTCAGGGCATCAGGCTGACCCTCGATGACTGGGTCTTTCGCTGCAACCTCGTGACGTTCGCCGACGGCAAGATGGCCGATCACAGCGCCGGACACATCTCGACCGAAGAGGCCAAGAGTCTCATTGAACAGTTGCGGGCCCAGGTCGACGACGAGCGGCTCGCTTTCTACACCGGCATCAGCTACCGGCACCTGCTCGTGTTCAAAGGCCTGGAGTTCGACGTCCGGACCTATCCGCCCCACGACCATATCGGCACGCCCGTGGAGAAACTGCTGCCGCGCGGCAAAGGGGCCGACCGCCTGATCGAACTGATCAACCAATCGCAGCAATTGTTCGCCGACCACGACATCAACAAAGTCCGGCGCGATCTGGGCGAGAACCAGGTCAGCTCGATCTGGCTCTGGGGCCAGGGCAAGCAAACCCATCTGGAGAGTTTCCGCAAGCGCTTCGGACTCAAGGGCGTGGCGATCACCGCCGTCGATCTGGTCCGCGGGCTGGCCAAGCTGGTCGGCTTCGATCTGATCGACGTCCCCGGCGCAACGGGCTTCGTCGATACGAACTACGAGGGCAAAGGGGCCGCGGCCATCGACGCGCTCGAGAAGTACGACCTGGTTTTCGTGCATGTCGAGGCCCCGGATGAAGCGGCCCACGCCGGCAACGCCCAGATGAAGAAGGAGGCCATCGAGCGCGTCGACCGGCACATCATCGGACCGGTCCTCGAGGCCCTGGAAACACGCGACAACTGGCGCATCATGGTCCTGCCCGACCATCCGACCCCGGTAGCCACCGGTGCCCACTCGTCGGACCCGGTCCCGTTTGCCATGGCGGGCACGGGCGTCACCGGAATCTTGAACCTCGAGTTCGGGGAGGCGAACGCCGCCCGGTCGGGATTCCGTATCGAGAAGGGACACGAGTTGATGGAGTATTTCCTTAAGAGTGCGACCCGCTGAGCGCGCGTGGCCGCACAGCAATGAGAAACACGATTGCCAAGGCAGGCCGTGCGACAGCACGGGCCCTGCTCAGAATAAGGGGACAACATGAAGGTTGCAAAATTTGGCGGTTCCTCCGTAGCGAACGCCCAGCAGATACTAAAAGTGATTGACATTGTCAAAGCCGATCCGGATCGGCGCATCGTCGTCGTCTCGGCGCCGGGCAAGCGGACCTCCGGCGATATCAAGGTGACGGATTTGCTGATCGCCCTGGCCGAGGCGGTCATTGCGGGGCAGCCTTATGAGGACGAACTGGCCGCGGTGGTCGCCCGCTACGCGGAGATCCAACAGGAACTGAAGCTGGACGCGGCGATCGTCACGGAAATCGAGACGGACCTGCGGGGCCGGATCGAGAGCCGTTCGGCCAACGATGCCCAGTTCCTCGACACCATCAAGGCCTCCGGCGAAGACAACAACGCCAAGATCATCGCTCAGGTGTTCGTCAACCAGGGTGTTCCGGCCCGCTACGTCGATCCGAAGGACGCCGGCATGCTCCTGAGCGACGATTTCGGCAACGCCCAGGTCCTGCCCGAGTCCTTTCAGAATCTGGCCTCGCTCAAGAACGTCGCGGAGATCGTCATTTTCCCCGGATTCTTCGGCTACACCAAGCAAGGCGAAGTGGCCACCTTCCCCCGCGGCGGGTCGGATATCACCGGCGCGATCCTGGCCGCGGCCGTGAAGGCGGACGCCTATGAGAATTTCACCGACGTCGATTCCGTCTTCGCGATGGATCCGCGCATTCTCGGCACCGCCCCGGCCATCAGCCTGCTGACCTATCGAGAGATGCGGGAACTGTCCTATGCCGGTTTCGGGGTCTTCCACGACGAGGCCATCGTCCCGGCTGTGAAGGCCAGAGTCCCCATCTGCATCAAGAACACCAATCGCCCCGCCGCTCCCGGGACGATGATCGTGGCCGAACGCAAGTACGAACATGGCGAAGTCACGGGCATCGCCAGTGCCGATGGCTTCAGCGCCATCTACCTGAGCAAGTACATGATGAACCGCGAGGTGGGCTTCGGGCGCCGGCTGCTGCAAATCCTGGAGGAGGAGCAGTTGTCCTTCGAACACGCCCCTTCCGGTATCGACAATATGTCGGTGATTCTGCGCAGCGACCCGTTTTCCGCGGAAAAGGAACGTCAGGTCCTGGATCGGATTCAAGCGGAACTGGTCGCGGACGACGTGACGATCGAACATGGCCTGTCGCTGATCATGATCGTCGGGGAAGGCATGCGATACGCCGTGGGATTGGCCGCCAAAGCGTGCGCGGCGCTGGCCGAGGCCGGTGTCAACATTGAGTTGATCAACCAGGGATCGTCCGAGATCAGCATCATGTTCGGCGTCAAGGAAGTGGACCGCAAGCACGCGGTCCAGGCGCTCGGACACGCCCTGTTGAAGATCGCCTGATCGCGACCGAGAGCTGTAGCGGAGTGAGTGTGACGATGGCCAAACCCGGAGACGCACACAACGAAAGCATCGACATCATCAGTACCGATGGCCTCTCTGCCATTCACGTCAGCAAGTACATGATGAACCGGGAGATCGGCTTCGGTCGTCGTCTGCTTCAGATCCTGGAGGACGAGCAGTTGTCGTTCGAGCATGTGCCTTCGGGTGTCGACAACCTGTCGATCATCCTGGACAGCACCTCGTTCACGACCCAGAAGGAGCGCAGTGTACTGGACCGCATTCAGGCCGAGCTTTCCACCGACGACGTGGTCATCGAGCACGGCCTGTCGCTGATCAGTGTTAATGGCAAGAGCACGTCTCATGCGGCTGATTTGGTGGCCACGGCCTGCACCGCCTTGGCTGAGGCCGGCGTCAACATTGAGATGATGAATCAGGGCTCCGCGCAGACGGGCATCGTCTTCGGCGTCAAAGAAACGGACTGCAAGCACGCCGTCCAGGCGCTGGCCCGGGCTCTGAACGGAAAGGACGACACCAACTGACCGAAAATGGAGGCCCCCGTGCGCGTGTTGAGTCGTCGCTTCCGGACCATGCTTCTGGTCACAGGCCTTCTCGCCGCGTCCCTTCTCATCGGGCTCGACCGCGCCGTGATGGCGCCGCGCTGGAGGCACATGGCCGCGGGCTCGGCGCCGAGCGCTGCCCGAGACAACGCACGCTACCATGGCCAGACATTCACCGTCACGCGGGTCGTCGACGGGGATACGCTCTACCTCGACGTGCCCGATGACGGCGCGCCGGCGACCAAGGTCCGACTCCTGGGGATCGACGCCCCCGAACTCGCCCACGACGGCGCCTCTGCCATGTATTTCGCCCGTCAAGCAACCGACTACGCTCGCGAACAGCTCCAGGGCCACACGGTCACCGTCTATCTCGACGAAACGCCGCGTACGCGGGGCAAATACGGGCGACTGCTGGCCTATCTCGAGATGCCGGACGGGGCATTCCTCAACGAACTGCTGCTCGCTGAGGGCTATGCCTATGCCGACCCGCGATTCGCGCACAGTTATCTCCAGCGGTACCGACAGCTCGAAGGCAGCGCCCGCGCGTTGGGAAAGGGGTTGTGGGCCGGCGTCACCCGGGAGCAAATGCCCCGTTGGCGGCAGTCGCGGGCCCCTTAGAGATTGTATTCCTTGATCTTGCGGTAGAGCGTGCGTTCGCCGATGCCGAGAATCCTGGCGGCCTTCTCACGGTTGCCCTGCGTCTTGGCCAGGGTGTCGACGATGGCCTTCTTCTCGAGCTCATTGAGGGACACGCCGGCCAGATTCGCCGGGGCGGCGCTGGTCCCGGTCAACTGGCGACGCCGGGAAATGTCGGGCGGAATATCCGAGACGTCGAGTTGGTCCCGATCGCACATGACTACCATGGTGCGGATGGCATTGCGCAGTTGGCGGATGTTGCCCGGCCATTCGTAACTGGCGAGAATCTGCAGCGCCGCGTCGGTGACACCGTGCACCTGCGACCCTGTTTCTTCGGCCGCGGTGCTGAGGAAATGCGCGATCAACAGCGGGATATCTTCCGGCCGCTCGCGCAGGGCGGGCAGCGTAACGTTCACCCCCTTGATCCGAAAGTAAAGGTCTTCGCGGAATTTTCCCTCTTCGATCAGCCTGGTCAGGCTGTGATTGGTGGCGCTGATGATACGCACGTCCACCGCCGTCGGCTTGTTCGATCCGACCGGGATGACGATGCCGTCTTCGATGACGCGCAGCAACTTGGCCTGCATGTTCAGCGGCATGTCCCCGATCTCATCGAGGAAGAGCGTGCCCTCATCGGCGATCTCGAACAGGCCCTTGCGATCGGCATTGGCCCCGGTGAAGGCGCCTTTGGCGTGCCCGAACAGTTCGCTCTCGAGCAGTGTCTCGGTCAGCCCGGCACAGTTGACCGGCCGAAACGGCTTGCTGCGCCGCAGCGAGTTCTCGTGAATGGCCCGGGCCATGAGTTCTTTGCCGGTGCCGGATGGGCCCTCGATGAGCACGGAAATATTCGTCGGCGCCACACGCCGCACGATCTCGAGAATGCCCTGCATCGCCTGACTCTCGCCGGCAATGCCCTCGAACACGAAGTCGTCCTGGCCTCGTTCGGCCTCGATCCACTGGGCATGGGCGGTGGCCGCCTTGCGACTGGCCCGGTCGACCAGCGTCCGGAGCTGATCGATATCCAGGGGTTTGACCAGATAGTCGAACGCCCCCTGCCGGATGGCTTCCTTGCAGTTGTCGATACTGCCGTAGGCGGTGATGAGAATGACCTCTGTGGAACCACTGTGCTGCCGTGCCTCGCGCAACACCGCGAGACCGTCGGCCTTGCCCTCCAATTTCAAATCCGTCACCACGACGTCCACCCGGCGGCTGCGCACCATCTCGATGGCATCCTCACCCGTGTAGACCGCCAGCGCCTTGACCGGCAGTTTGCCGAGCGCTTCCACCACGCCGTCGGCGTGAGCCCGCTCATCGTCGACCACCAGAACAACCGGTTTCTGCTGCGTCATTGCTCCACCTCACTGCCTGCCGCATCGATATCGAGCAAGGGCAGTTCAATCGTAAACGATGTGCCTTTGCCAATCTCACTGTGCACCGAGATCGTCCCCGCATGGGCTTCCACGATCTTCTTGGCCGTGGCCAGTCCCAGCCCCGTCCCGCCGGAACGAGACGAGTAGTAGGGCCGGAAGATGGTCGCCAGTTTCTCCGGCGCGATGCCGCTGCCGGTGTCACTGATGCGCAGTACCCCACGTGCCCCCTGCCGGCTCACGCGCACCATCAGTTCTCCGCCCCCCTCCATGGCCTGCTGGGCGTTGATGAACAGATTCAGCAGAACCTGTTTCAAGGCACCGGGGTCGACCCGAGCCATCAGTGGCGTCTCCGCCAGGCTGTGCCGCACCGTCAAGGCGTGACCGTGCGCCTGCGGCGAGTAGAAATCCACCATATCGCTAACCAGTTCATTCAGATCGATCGTCGCCAGTTGCAGATCCGCCTGACGCACGTAACGGAGAAAGCCCTCCACCACCTGATCGAGCCGATCGGTCTCCTTCTGGATCACCGTGATCTTGCGCAACGCGCTCGACAAGGCATGGCTGCGCCGATCCGACGCGGCCGGCCCCGATTCGGTCGGGTCGATGTCCTCGAGGGCTTCTTTCGTCAGCTTGAGACTGACCTTGATCGTCGAGAGCGGATTCTTGATTTCGTGGGCCAGCTCCCCCGTGAGCCGAGCCAGTTCCCGATCGATATCGGACCGCTGTGTGTCATCCGCCCGCCGCCGGCGGTGGATCCGACGCAGCAGAAGCACCAGGATCGGTGCGACAATCACGAGGGTGAGAATGACACCGCCTACAAACGACTTCACACGTCCGTCACTCCGCTGCGCTTATCCCGACACCGAAAAACAACGAGCCGAAACATCAGGAGTTCCGGCCCCACGTCACGCCGGTGTCGGGGCTCCTGAGTTTCGGCTTCGAACGACTCAAACAAAGTGCTGAGAGGCCTCGCACCGGTGGGCCGACGATCACTTGCCGGCCGGCTTGGGTCTCTTCTCTTCCTTAATGCCGAGCTCCGCCATCGCGGCCCGCCGCGACAGCTTCAGGCGCCCCTGCTCGTCGATGGAGATGAGCTTCACGGGAACGATATCACCCATCTTGAGGACGTCATCGACTTGCTTGACATACCCCTCGCTCAGCTCGCTGATGTGGCACAGCCCTTCCACACCCGGTGCGATCTCGACAAAGACGCCGAAGTCCTTGATCGACACCACCTTCGATTCCTTGTAGATGCGGCCCACCTCGGGCGGCTGCGTCATCGCTTCGATCAGCGCCTTCGCTTCCAGATGCCCGGTGCCGCCGACACAACTGATGTAGACGGTGCCGTCTTCTTCGATCTCGATCGTTGTCTGTGTCTGCTCCTGGAGGCTCTTGATCATCTTGCCGCCGGGGCCAATGACCTTGCCGATGAACTCCGGATCGATTTCGACCGTGATCAGTTTCGGTGCGTACTCGCTCAACTCGGCCCGCGGTCCGGCCAGGGCCGCATTCATCGTCTCGAGGATTTGCAGGCGTGCATTGTGGGCACGCTGCAAGGCCTCCACCATGATCTTGTGCGGCAGGCCCTCGGCCTTGATATCGAGTTGAATGGCCGTGATACCGTCCTTCGTGCCGGCCACTTTGAAGTCCATGTCGCCGAAATGATCCTCTTCCCCGATGATATCCGTCAGCAACTCGTAGCGACCATCGTCGCCACTGATCATGCCGACGGAAATACCGGCCACCGCCCCGTTGATGGGCACGCCAGCGTCCATCAGAGCCAGCGAACCGCCACAGACCGACGCCATGGAACTGGACCCATTGGACTCGGTGATATCGGAAACCAAACGCACGGTATAGGCGAACTTATCTTCCGGCGGTCGAACGTTTTCCAGCGCCCGCTCGGCCAACGCGCCGTGGCCGATTTCCCGTCGACCCGGGCCGCGTGCCGGCCGCACCTCGCCCACCGAATACGGGGGGAAATTGTAGTGATAGGTGAAGTTCTGTGCGTATTCATCCAGCAGGCCGTCGATGATCTGGGCGTCGCGGATCGTGCCCAGCGTCGCGCTGACCAGGGCCTGGGTCTCACCCCGTGTGAACAGGGCCGAGCCGTGCGTTCTGGGCAGCAGACCGACCTCGCAGGAAATCGGGCGAATGTCATCATAGCCGCGACCGTCCGGACGCTTGCCTTCCAGAATCATCTGCCGGACAACATCCTGCTCGATCTTGCCCAGGATACGCTTGACGATACCCGCATCGGCCGGGTTCTCGCCGGCAGCCTCGCCGCAGTAGCGCTCTTTCACCTCATCCAGCAAGGTGTTGACCGCGTTGTTGCGGTCCTGCTTGCCCGGGATATGCTTGACCTCGCGGAGCTGATCGGTGATTTCCGCCCGGATCTTCTGCTCCAGGGCCTCGTCGATTGCGGCCAGCGGAATCACCTTTTCCACGCCGGCCTTCTGCTGGAGTTCCTCGATCATCTCGATGACCTGGCCGGCCGCCTCGTGGGCGGTGCGAATGGCGTCAGCCACCACGTCTTCGCCCAGTTCCTTGGCGCCGACTTCCAGCATGTTGATGGCCTCTTTGCGGCCACCGACCAGCACGTTGATATCACTTACGGCCATTTGTTCATGCGTCGGGTTGATGACGAATTCCCCATTGACGCGGCCCAGGCGACAGGTGCCGATGGGCCCCTGGAAGGGAATCTCGCTAATGCATAGCGCCGCGCTGGCGCCAATCATGGCCGGCACGTCCGGATCGTTCTCCTTGTCGGCACTGAGCACGGAGGCCATGATCTGGACCTCCTGGAAATACCCGTCCGGGAAGAGCGGCCGAATGGGCCGATCGATCATGCGCGCGGTCAGGATCTCCTTGGTCGTGGGGCGCCCTTCGCGCTTGATGAAACCGCCGGGAAACTTGCCGGCGGCACTGTGTCTTTCCCGATAATCAACGCTCAACGGGAAGAAATCGATATCTTCAAACCTCGGGGGCGCGGTGGTGGCGGCCACGAGGACCACGGTCTCGCCGTACCGCACAAGGACGGCACCGCCGGCTTGCCTGGCGATGCGGCCCGTTTCGATCGTCAGTGTGCGACCGCCGATTTCCCTTGAAACTGTATGAACTTCCGACATAGATACCTCACTGGGTTGTGCGTATGTGCGTGACCAAGAAGGGGTTCTTCCTGCTGTACGGCCGACTTCTGCTGCTCCGCGGAGACCAGCCTCGGCACGCCGCACCGATACACAAAGTTACGTTATTTTCGCAGCCCGAGGCGAGAGATAATCGCCTGGTAGCGCTTGACGTCTTTGTCGCGTACATACTTCAACAACGCCGAGCGATTGCCGACCATCTTGAGCAAACCACGCCGAGAAGAGTGGTCCTTCTTGTGTGTTTTCAAGTGCTCCGTCAGGTCGTTAATGCGTTTGGTCAGAATCGCGATCTGCACCTCCGGCGACCCGGTATCCCCGTCATGCGTCTCAAAATCGGTGACAATCTGGCCTTTTTCTTCTTTCGTTAGCATGTCTTCCTAAAACCCTTCCTGGTTGACCTCTCACTGAGGTAATCTCAACATGTGCAAATTAAGAATCGTTTAATCTAAACGACTTGCGACGATTTTAGCAAGGATTTTCCCGCCGCCGGGCCAAAAATCTCCCCCCGGCTCCGCCTTTGCCACCGCGGGTCCCCGCCACGGCGTCGGCAGCAGCGGGTCTCTGGCGGTCTGTGGCAATCGAATCCACACATTCTCAACGGCCTTTCTCCTGCTCCAGAAAGCTCTCCAGGATCTCCGCGGCGGCCACCGCATCGACCAGACCGCGTCGCTTGCCCTTGGACAGGTCCATCGACTCGAGCTTCTCCCGCGCCCCGAAACTGCTGAGCCGCTCGTCGTGCAGTTCGACGGGGACGTCCACCCGCTGCTGCAATTGCTCGGCAAAGGCCTTGACCAATTTTGCTTGCGGGCCCTCGGAACCGTCCATATTCAAAGGCAGCCCGAGCACGATAGCGTCAACTTCTTCATCTACAACGACTTGCGATATTTTGTCCAGTACCTGCTTCTGGCCGTGCAAGACGCACAGCGGCGAGACCATTACCTCACCGGCATCGCAGATCGCCAGTCCCGTGCGTTTGCTGCCGTGATCGATGGCCAGGTATCTCATCAGAATGACATCTCACTTACCGTCAAAACGATGCCTTAGAGAAACTCCGCGCGGCCCTGAGACTCAATCCGGGCCAGCAACTCTTTCAGTCGCTCCGTCTGGTCGGCACGGCAGACCAGCGTCGCGTCGGGCGTATGGGCGATCACCACGTCTTCGAGCCCGATCGCCGCAATCAGATGCCCGTGGTCTTCCGTGACAACGATGCTGTCCCTGCAATCGAGCAGCTCGCTGGCGCCGGCCACCACGATATTGTTGTCCGCGTCCGATTCGACGATATTCGCCAGGGCCGAGAACGACCCCATATCCAGCCAGCGACACTCCAGCGGAATCGCATGGACGTCGGCAGCCCGCTCCATCACCGCATAATCGATGCTGGTCTTGGGCAACCTGGCGAATTCCTCGGCCAGCACCGCGGCCTGATCGGGCGTATCCCACGCGGCCCCGATCCGCTCCAGCGGCTCGACCGTTTCCGGCACGAAGGTCGCCAGATGCTTTAGAATCGTGGCGGCGCGCCAGACGAACATCCCGGAATTCCAGAAATACTCGCCGCTCTCCAGGTACCGCTGTGCCGTCTCCTCGTCAGGCTTCTCTTTGAACGCCTCCACCGCATACACCGCGTTCTTACAGGCGGGACAGGCCCGCTGCTCGGCGCGTTTGACATATCCGAGCTGGGTGCTCGGGAAAGTCGGCTTGATGCCGAACGTCACCAGTGCCTCGGGGTTCTGCCCGACGAACTCAAAGGCGTCCACCAGGGCATCCTGGAGCACCTGGGCCGGTTCGAGGACCTGATCGGCGGTGACGACGGCCATGACGGCCTCCGGATCGGTCTTGGCGAGGATGGTCGCCGCCAATCCAATCGCTCCGGCGGTATCACGTACCATGGGCTCGGCCACCACATTGCCGGCCGGCAGATCGGGCAACTCTTCCCGCACCAGGTCGACGTAGGCCGCATTGGTCAGCACCAGGATATTACCGACCTCGAAAATCGGCCGGAGCCGTTCGCAACAACAGCCCAGGAGCGTCTGGCCCTGTAGCAGCCTCAGAACCTGCTTGGGACGCTTCTGCCGGCTGAGCGGCCATAGCCGCTTGCCGGTCCCACCTGCCATGATGACCGCATGATTCATCACTGAATCCCTTCCAACGCTGCCTCATCCGTACGTCCTCCAGGCCCCCAGACGACAGGTCCACAGCCGAGGATCGCCGAGATTCTAGCAGAATCGTGCGAAAGCACAAGGTCGCAACCGCCGGCCCGAGCCATCGTCATCGCGGCCGGCCCGCAAGGTCCAGGCCATGAGCCTTCAATGGGCCGCGGGAAATTGGCTTCGCTTTGCAGGGCCGTTTCTTGCCACCGTCCACATAAAAGAACTCTATGCAAACGGTTACGACGATTCCCGCCGGACGGAAATTGGGTTCGCTTTGCATACATGATTACACCCGGGCGTCCCGCCCCGTCCAGATGCGCCGGGGCTGTACCGGCGGCACCCTCCTGCCAGAGATCGGTCGGTATCGTTGTTTTTACACCTTTAAGTTTCATTCGATACACACAATATATCTATATGTGTTGGCCGTCAAGTGAAAAACAGGGAAATTCCGCAGGCCACGGCAGTCGCCCGCGGCGATGGGCACATGGACTTAACTCAATGGCACATCGACAGTTGCAGAGGGTCCCGGCTCCAGGACGAAGGAGCCGTGCAACTGCCCGGAAGCATGACGGGCAGTCAGTTCATAGCGGCCGAGGAAGCCGTGCAAGTTCATCCGGCCCTCGGCGCCCGTCTCGCCCTCGGTCCGCGTCGACCATTGGCCCTGGATCAGTTCGTGCAGCGCATCGTAGGCCGGCTTGGGCGTCATATCGTCGCGCAGCAGTCCGGCCGGGGCCCCCTGCCAGGCGTTCTGGTCGGTGAAGTCCCACCAGGTCAGCGCTTCGACCGCCGGATGCGCAAAGAGCGTGGTGTAGAACTGCCGCACGGACTCGGCCTGCCGGCGTTCCCCTTCGGCCGTCGTGCCCCACGTCGAGCCGTCCCGAGGCCCCGAAACAACGGTGGTTTCCGTGAAATGCAGCGGCTTGCCAAAGCGGGCGAAACGCTCGCACACCTGCCAGGTGCGCGCGGCTCCCCAGAACCGGCCGTGCATGTGCGATTGAATGCCGATGACATCGTAAAGCGGCTTCTGCCCATCATCCACCAGTTCGCCGATGACCTTATCCGCGTAGGCTGGGTCCGTGCGATAATCGTTGATCAGCAGCGTCGCACCAGGGTTCGCCTGGCGGGCCCGTCGGAAGGCGGCGCGGACATAAGGGCCGATGCCGGCGCGGGCCATCGCGGCGGTCAGCTTCGGCGCCCGCTCCTTGCATTGGTCCCGGTCGTAATGCGTCGCCTCGTTAACCACGTCCCAGATGTCGATATCGCCGCGAAAACGCTGCACACAGCGCTCGATACGCCGCATTTGCAGGTCCATGACCTCCTGGGGCGTCCCCTCCAACCACCGCGGATCGATGTAGTTCCAGGCCAGCGGATGGCCCTTGGTGGTCACGGCGTGGGCCTTGCACCACCGCGCGACCTCTTCGGTGCGCTCGTCGTCGGGCCGGCCCTGCTGCCGTTCGTAATTCCACCAGTAGAAAGGCAGCGTCGCGAAATTGAGCAGATCGGCAAACCGCTCGGCGTAGGCGGCGTTGTGCTCAGGCGTTCGGCAGCGACCCAGCTTGAAGATGTTGCAGCCGAACAAGAACCGGTGCCGGCTCAGACGGAGTTTCACCGCTGTCCCCGGCGGGAGCACCTGGCCATCGGGGCCGAGAAGCCTCAACGTAGCACGGCCGGTCCGATGCTCCTGAATCCGGGCCTCGGCCTGCGCCAGCACCTCCTCGTCGCTCTGAGGCGCAGCCTGACGCTGGGCGGTGGCAATATACGGTGACGCCGCGAGCGCGGCCAGACTCGCGCCACCGGCCTGAAGCAGCCGCCGCCGCGAACAAATAGAACGTGAGGAACTATCTCTTGGCTCTCTCATACTGCCTCCCAAATTCGTGCCTTTGGCCGCCAGCGCCGTCGAATCAGGCCTGCCTCGGGGCGGCCTCGTCGACGAGCGTGATCCCGGTGTAACGACAGAAGCGGCCCAGGTCCGCCACAATGTCTCCGTATACGGTTTGCCGGTGGAGCCCATTCGACCAATTCTGCCACAGCGTGGTAACGTCGCCGTCCACTTTGACCTCGATCTTGCACCGACAGCCACGATCGTCGGCCAGGGAAACGGGGGCACCGATGATTTCGCCCGTGAAATACAGAAGTGAATCGCTGCCGATGAGGATCGCTTGCGTGACCCGCTGTCCCAGGCGCATTTCGACCTGAGGCGTGACCCCCTCCCGCCGCTCCATCACAGTACGGATCTTGTAAGGGGCGGCCGGGCCGTCAGGACCATCCATCTTCGTCGAGCCCAGGCAATGGGCCAGAATAATACTGTTGCGAGACTCATCCACGGTGGGATCGCTGATGAAACCCGGTTTGCCCGTGAGCCCTTGCAGGATGATGTGTGTCATGGCGCAGCGCAGATCGGATTCACAGATCCCGCCCAGACCCATATCGTTCAATCGGCAGAAGCCGATGCAGGGATACGCCGGCAGCTTGATCGTTTTGTCCCACATGGTGCCGTAACAATCAATGGTGAGCACGGTGGCGTCTTCTGCGGCCAGAAGGTCCTCGAAGGCCAGGGCCAGCTTGCACGACTTGGCGATGTCGTCGCGCGAGGGTTCGACCACCTGCTGGGCATTGCGCATCCAGCGTTCGGTTTCATCCCGGGCCCGGCGGTCGTCGACCGCGCTGTAAGCCTTCACAACGGTCTGAAGGTCGATGCGTTTGATGTCCGTGCCGAAGCGCTGTTTCATCTCGGCCGCATACGGCTCGAAAGAGCGCGTGGTCAGGTTGAGAATCTTGGCGGCCTTGAGATGGTGAATGGCCCGAAACGGCCTGATCGTGGCCGCCAGTTGCGCATAATCGCTGGTCAGGTAGCATTCCAGCTTCGCGCCGAGCGCCTGCCGCTGCAAGGCCCCGAACCCGACCCAGCCGTGGCCGGAATAGGGCACAGCAAAGACCGCTGTGGGACGACCGATGCGGAGGATTTCCTGAAGGATCGGCTGGACCCCGATGTTGAAGTGAATGGCGAGAATCCCGTCCACATCCTGGAGCCTGCTCTGGAGCTGTTGAACCTCTTGAGGCGAGGTGACCAGTTCGTCGACGACGAAATCCACGTCCGACAGTTCGTCCGTCAGCTTGGCAAACTCAGCTTCATAGGCACGGACCTCCTGACGCAGGTCGAGATTCGGCTTGGGCCAAAGCCCGTGCGACGTCCCCATGTAGAGGCGTGCGACCTTGACCTTGCTGGTGCGACAGCCTGGACTGATCAGTCCGGCGCCCGGACCCTGCGCTGCTTGGGCGAACCGCCCCGCGGCGGCCAGATAGACGGCGCCGGCCCCGGCGCTGATCTGGAGGAACTCCCTGCGGTCGATCTGCTGTGCCATGGTGGTCTCCCTTCAAAAGGCGTGACGGAAGCTGTCGGCGTGACAGCCCTCAGGACGAGACATGGTGTTCTCATGCCGATGCCGCATTGCTGGCCCCTTCTGCGTGGAGGCGATTACAGGGCGGAAAGATGGGCGTACTGTAGCAGGAGCGACTTGGTTTGTCCACTGTTGAAGCGGACGGTGACGACACTATTGGCCCCCATGTCGGCGTATTTCGTCACGCGGCCGACGCCAAAGGTCTTGTGCCGGACCATCTGTCCGGGCTTGAATTCCGGCTCGCGAGCCGCCGCGATCGGGATGGGCGGCGCGGAGGATGACCGCTGGGAACGGCCGAAACCGCCGAAGCTATTGGCCTGGTCTTCCGGTTCGCTCTCGTCGGCCATGAAGCCCGGGCCCAGCTCGAACAGGAACGGCGAGGCGACCGTGCGCAGGAACTGCCCGCGGACCGTGCGGTAGCGGGCGTAGCTCAAGTAGAGGTTGGTTTTGGCGCGGGTGACCCCGACGAAGAAGAGCCGCCGCTCCTCTTCGAGCTCGTCGTCGTCTTCACTGCCCCGCTCGTGCGGCAGGAGCCCGTCTTCGAGGCCGATGATGAACACGTGCTCGAACTCCAGGCCCTTGGCGGCGTGCAAGGTCATCAGGGCGACCCGCTCGCTGGTCGCGTCGTAGGCGTCGGCATCGCTAAACAGCGAGATCTGCTGGAGATAGTCGATCAGTGAGGGCGTTTCGGCGTTCTGGTCGTAGACGGCCGCGGCGTTGATCAATTCGCTGATGTTCTCCAGTGCGTCCTGGCCGTCCTGCCCGGTCCCCTGGAACGACTTCTCGAGTCCGGACTCGGTGAAAACTTTCTCGGCCAGCGGCGCGACCTTGCCCTCCATCTGGCTGCGGAACTTGTCCATCATGTGGGCGAAGACTTTGAGCTTCGTCTGAGCCGCCTTGCCCAGCGTGCCGATCTCATCGGCGCGCGGCAGCGCGTCGGACAGCGAGATCCCGTGCCGAGCCGCGAAGGCCTGGGCCCGCTCGATGGTCACCTTGCCGATCCCCCGCGCCGGGGTATTGATGATCCGCACCAGGGCGACCTCGTCGGCCGGATTGGCCATGACCTTCAGATAGGCCAGCAGATCGCGGATTTCCTTGCGGTTGTAGAACTCGACGCCGCGGACGATCTGGTAAGGAACCTTGTGCCGGACAAACGCCTCTTCGAGAGCACGGCTCATCGCGTTGACCCGGTAGAAGACCGCGATCTCGCTGGCGCGGACGTTCTTATCGAGCAGCGCCTCGACCTGGCGGGCCACGCCGTCGGCCTCGTCCGCCTCGCCCTCGTGGCTTTCGACCTCGACCTTGCCCTCATCGGTCCGGGTGGGAACCAGACGCTTCTGCTTGCGATTCTGATTCTTCGCGATCAACGTGTCAGCCGCCTTGAGGATGGCCGCGGTACTGCGGAAGTTCTCTTCGAGCTTGACCACGACCGCTTCGGGCCAGTCCTTCTCGAAGGCCATGATATTGCGGATATCAGCGCCGCGCCAGCGGTAGATCGACTGGTCGGGATCGCCCGTGGCGCAGATGTTGCCATGGGCCAGAGCCAACGCCTTGGCCAGGCGATACTGGGCGTGGTTGGTGTCCTGGTATTCGTCGATGAGCAGAAACTGAAAGCGATCCGACAATTCCCGGCACACCTGCGCATCGCTCTCGACGAGCAAGGCCGTCTTCATGAGCAGATCGTCGAAATCGAGCGCGTTGCGTTCGGCCAGGATCTGCTGGTAACGCGTATAGACCTGGCTGAGCGTGCGTGAGAAGAAATCCTCAGCCCGGCCCTGAAACGCCTCGGCATCGACCAACTTGTTCTTGAGCGTCGAGATGGCGTTGAGCATCCGCGCCGGAGGGAAGTTGGTGCCGTCGAGATGACAATCCTTCACCGCCCGTTTGATGCAGCGATTCTGGTCGGAGGTATCGTAAATGCTGAAGCTCGGATGGATGTCGGCCGCGGTCGCGTAGCGGCGTAAGATACGAACGCACAGCGAGTGAAACGTGCTAATGTGGGCCCCGCCGGAGGGGCCCAAGGTCGCGGCACGCTGACGCATCTCTTCGGCGGCTTTGTTGGTGAACGTGATCGCACAGATGTTGTACGGTCGCACCCCGGCCTCAATCAACGCGGCGATGCGATATGTGATGACGCGCGTCTTGCCACTGCCCGGGCCGGCCAAGACCAACAGAGGCCCTTCGTGATGAGAGACGGCGATCCTTTGCGACGGTGTCAATTGTTCCAGAAGCGCGTTGTGCATGCCCGAAGCCAAGTTCCTTCTACGGCGTTCCCTGAGATTCCTGCAATTGTCGACTCAACTCTGCTCCGGTCTTCTGCAACTGCTCGAAGAGTTCGGGTCGTTCGATCTTGATGCGGTCGAGCAACCTCTGACAGACATAAGGAGGATAGGCCCCGCTGTTGAGGAACTGACCGATCGCGAAGTATCGTAGCATGGGCATGGGGGGCAGGTCAACCCGATACTCGGGCTCAAGCGATTTGTTGTAGTAATCGTAGACCTGCTGGGCCATCTGCTCGCAGCCGGCGGCGCCGTCGTCGTCGCGGAGGGCATAGAGCGAATAGGCCTGAGCCAGCAAGGCCGTGATCTGGTCGCGGGCGTCATTAATCCCGATAGCTTCGACTTCGTAGCGGAAGCGATTGATCACATACTGCTCCAGCGGGACCTTGAAATCATCGATGGGATAGCGCCCGCGTAACTGGTTGTAGATCTTTAGCGCCTGACTCTTGAGGCCGGCCTGGTAGAACGACAGCACCGCATTCTTGAGCATGTTGCGGTGCCCGTTCTGCATCGCTTCCAACCGCCCGCGATCGTCTTTGTACTTGTCGAGAATCTTGAGCAGCGCCTTGTTGTACGAACTGAAGATGCGCAGGTCAGGGCCCAGAAAAATGTCACGCCGCATCAGTGGCTCGCCCGCCTCTTCCTGCTGCCCGGTCTCCTCGGCCGGCGGCTGGCGAACGAGCCCCTCGTCGATCATGATCTTGCCGTACAGAAAGAGGTTCTGGAGGCTGTGCGCCACGATGCGGTCCGTGTTGGTCTCGTGCGCCGTGAGTTCGCGATCCTTGTTCTCGCTCGCTACTTTCAACCCTTTGACCGCCCAGTAGATCGCATGGCTGTCGGGATGCCGCCAATCGAAGGGATAGTGCACATTCGGATCGCTGAAACTGGTCGGTCCGTGTAACTGATTGACCTCCTGCATCAGGGCCGGTTCCAGTTTCCACTTGTGTCGCAGGGTGTAGGCCTTGGCGAAGATGTCGAACCGTTTCAGCGCCGTGGTTCCGCGATAGTCATCGATGACCTGAAAGGCCGCCGGCGCGAAACGCTGGGGGACCTGTCGCAGGGCCAGATAGTTCGGCACGAACTTGTCGCTCTCGGCAAAGGCCTCATCGGCTCCTTGCAGGGCCGTGATGAAGGGCGCCAGATTGGGATCGTTGGCGACCTCTTCCCACGTTTGCGGCGCGGCGATCAACGCGTCGAAGAACGCATTATCGTCAGGCAGCAGGTCGTTGTCTTGCGACCAGAGGATGGGCCCGATCTCCAAAGCCAGTTGCAGCTTGTAGTACTTGTGACAGTCGTCGGAGACGCCTCCCAGCTTGTGCTGGAAGATGCGAGCCAGTTCGCGGTAGAGGCGAATGGATTTCGGGTTGGTCGGAATGCCTTTGTCGCGCAAGAGTTCATAGCCGTTGCGTACCCAGCGCCAGCGCTGATCCGGCTGCGTGTTCGGGATGGCCACGGAGATATTGTAGGCCATGTTCCAGCCATGGAACTCCCACACGGCGGCAAACCGCGGCTGCAAGGTCGTGATCCACTCGGCCAGTTGCCGCGCGTCGAAGAACTGCCCTTCTTCCTTGAGCGTGTCGGCCCGCATCCACAGGATATCGACGACCAGCCCGCGAAAGGCCCCCATGGCCACCGTGGCAAACGCCAGGGACGGTGGTGCATTCTCCAGGGCCGCGTTGGTGACCAGGTCCATATCCTCGCGCTGCGCGTTGATGTAGTCGAGCTGTTCGCCGCCCCAGAAGAGCAGGCCGGCGGCCAGGGCCAGGCAGGTCACCACGATGATGGTATCACGTCCACGCATGGTTCGTTTAGCGTTCCTCGCGAGAGACCCCGGCGGCCGGAGCGTCTCAAACTCGTTCACGTACTACCTCTCGGCCAAGACCGTCAAATAATGACCTTGGCGAGTTCTCGAAAGCGGAAAATGACCAATCCCAGAATCAACAGCAGGACGGCCTTGATGCAGACCATCATCAACACGACGCGTCCCAGAAAGGTCCAGGACATCAGCCGGGCCGGCACCAGGAAGGTCGTTGGGTTGTATTGGTCGAAACGCGGCAGCAACTGGACCAGGGCTTTGAAGCTGTAGGCATAAATCAAGCCGAGGCCTTGGCTGAGATAGTCGAATGAATCCAGGATAAAACCACTGACGGTCCCGGTGAAGAAGATGACCAAACAGAAGAGAATCGCCACCGGAAACGACAGGAAACTGGCCGCCAGCACGCCCAAGGCGGCCAGGAACGCGAGCCGGCACAGAATCAACAGCGCCGCCCGGATGAAGTTGGCGGTGAAGGTGTCGGCCTTGTACAAGACTTCGAGCCCGTCCTCGACCGGAAACAGGACGACCGTGCGGTTCAGCGCTGGATTGCGAAAGGCCACGGACAAGTAGCCATCCTCGGCCACCACGTCGGCCGGTACCCGGATCTCGCGAAAGGTGCGCACGGCGTCTTTGCGTTCTACCGGCCAGATAGGCGTTTTGATCTCCGACCCGTCGCGGAAGGGACGGAGATCGCCGATCTGCCATTGGCCGTAGACTTGTCCATCGGGTGGGTTCTCGGCCACATCGTACTTGAAGCGAATGAACAGGGTCTTATCGTCGCCTTGCGGCTTGACGCCCCGGAACTCCCACACCAAGGCATCGCCCACCGCGGCCGCGCGTTTCTCCAGCCGCTTGCGCCCGGTTAGCTCCTTGATGATCTCGGCCTTGGGCAGCGTGGGATAGACCTGCCGTAACTGGCCCTGATCCACCAGCCGCTGATAGATCTCCATCACCTCGTCGTGTACGTCGACCTCCGGCGGCACCAGACTGGCGCGGGCCGTGTAGAACTCGTAGTCAACTTGCTCCCGCTCCTCAGGTGAGACGTCGAGAAAATAGGGCAAGGAGACCGTCACCGCGTAGACCAGACCTGCAAACAAAGCCAGCAGCCCCACGTCGAGCACGATGACGCCGAGGAACTTGCCCAGGATGAACTGATGACGCCGCAGCGGCTTGGTGGCCACGGTGTAAATCGTCCGCTGCTCGATGTCACTGGTGATGGTGTGCGCCGAAACGATCACGGTCAGCAGACAGAGCAGCAGGCTGGTCAGCGACAGTCCATAACTGAGAAACGTTTGGAGACGCCCCTTGAGCGTGCCGTCCCCGGTGGCGGTCAGGCCCATCACAGGCAGCAACACCAATAGCAGAATGATGAAGATGATCGCCACCTTCATGCGCAGGGCCTGCCGAATTGTGTTGACCGCTACGGCCCACACCTTACGCATCGCTGGACTCTCCGTCTTGCTGGGGCTTGTCGGTCAACGGGGTCTGTTTCGGCGGCTCGGGCTTCGATCCCGTCAGGGCATCGAGCACGTCCTTCTTCACGGAACCGTCATCAACGGGCGCGTCCGCCTGGGGCAGATCGGGCACCGGTTTTTCCGGGCGCTTGACCTGCTCGGTCTCCGAGGTCGCAGCCGGCTTGGTCAACTCGCCCAGCAGGCCCTTGTCGGGCTCGGGCGGCGCCGTTGCGACCGGCTCGACCTTGCTCATCTCCGCCGCGGGCGCCGGCGCCGCGGGCGCCTCGGACGAGGAAACCAGCTTATCGAGAATGCCGGCCTGTGATTTCTCGGCCGTGAGGAAATCACCGATGTCCGTGGTGCTGACGGCGCCGCTGGTGGGCCTGGCCTGCTGCTGCGCCTCGACGACCGTATTGATGAAGAACGTCTCCAGCCTTTCCAGCGGCGTGGTGACTTCACATTCGGCCCCCTCATCGCTGAGCATCTGTTTGATCTTGCCCACGGTCTGGTCACTGACGGCGCTGGTGACGAACTGCCGTTTGTTGGCCTCCTGCAGCAGGTCCCCCACCTTCCCCTCGGCCTGGACCCGGCCGCCATAGAGAATGGCGATGCGATCGCAGACGTCCTCAACGTCGGCCAGCAGGTGGCTACAGAGCAGGATGGTCTTGCCGCGTTCGGCCAGCTTCAAGATCAGATCCTTGATCTGGCGCGTGCCGATCGGATCGAGCCCGGTGGTCGGCTCGTCGAGGATCAGCAGGTCCGGGTCGTTGATCAGGGCCTGCGCCAGGCCGATGCGGCGGGCCATGCCCTTGGAATACGTCCCCACCGGCCGACGCGCCACCGCCTTGAGCCCCACCATCTCCAGCAAGGCCTCGATGCGCATCTTCCGCACGTCGGGCGCCAACCCGAACAGCCGTCCGTAGAAATCCAGGGTCTCCCGCGCATTGAGAAAACGGTACAGATACGACTCTTCCGGCAGAAAGCCGACCCGGGCGTTGATCTTCGGATCGCTGCCTTGGCCCCCCAACAGCAGGGCATGCCCCTTGGTCGGATGCAACAGTCCCAGGAGCATTTTGATCGTCGTCGTTTTGCCCGAACCGTTCGGGCCCAGCAGACCGAAGACCTCGTTCTGTTTGATCTGAAGGTTGAGGTCGTCGACCGCGTAGACCTTGGCCCGTCCCCACCAGTCGGAGAAGATCTTCGTCAGTGAAATGGTCTCAATGGCGTAGTCCATCATTCGCTACACGCTACTCAAGTGAATATCAATGGCCGGGGACACCTGCGCGGGCCTCCTCATCCTCTGCTCACCGACGTCACGCCGGCTTGGGTCCGTGATCCAGATGCTCGCCCTGGCGAACCAGCCGGGCACTGTTGAAGACGACCACCAACGAACTGGTGAAGTGCAGAAAAGCCGCCACGCCCGGCGGGATGAACCGCGCCAGCGAAATACCGATTACGATGAAGGCGATGCCGAAGCCCAGGTTCTGGTTGATGACGCGGCGTGTGTTGCGCGACACTTCGACCAGGAAGGGCAAACGGCGCAGGTCGTCGTTCATCAAGGCGATCGAGGCCGAGTTGATGGCGACGTCGCTGCCGGCCGCCCCCATGGCAATGCCGAGGTCGCCCGCAGCCAGGGCCGGGGCATCGTTGATGCCGTCGCCCACGACCACCACGGTGTGCCCATCGCCCTTGATCTGCTCAACGATGGCCAGTTTGTCCTGGGGCAGACACTGGGCCCGGAAATCGGTACAGCCCAGTTCCGCGGCCACCCGGTTGGCCACTTCGTTGCGGTCCCCGGTAAGCATGGTCACGCGCTTGATGCCGAGATCGACCAGTTCCTTGACCGCGTGGCGCGCCTCGGGCCGCGTCTTGTCCTGAAGCCCGATCCAACCGATGCAGCGCTGGCCTTTGGCCACATAGAGCGTGCTGAACCCCTGCTCCTCGTGCAGTGCCGGGTCGGAGACACCGCTGAAATCGACGTTGTTTTCCTGCAAGAAGGTCTCACGGCCGACGCGAATCTCGGCGCCGTTAACAGTCGCAGTGACGCCCTTGCCCGGGGTCTCCTTGAATCCCTCGGCGCCGGCCACCGTGATGTTGGCCTCCTTGGCCACCTCCCGAAGCGCCCGGGCCGCGGGGTGCTTGCTCATCTGTTCGGCTGCGGCCGCTTCGGCCAGCAACTCGGCCGGCTCGACCCCTTCGGCCGGCGTCAATTTCGTCACGTAGAGACGCCCGGTGGTGACGGTGCCCGTCTTGTCAAACACCAGAGCCGTCATCTTGCCGGCGATTTCCAGATCCGCCACGTTCTTGACCAGCACACCCAGCCGGGCGGCCGCCGAGATCGCCGCGACCATGGCCGTCGGCGTGGCCAGGATGATCGCGCAGGGACAGGAAATGACCAGAATGGTGATGGCCTGATCGATATCACGCGTGAAGAACAGCACGATGGCCGCGATCATCAGGACCGTGGGCACATACCACATGATATAGCGATCGATGATCCGCATGATCGGAATCTTCGTCTGCTCGGCCTGCATGATCAGCGACTGGACCTTGCCCAGCGTCGTGTCCTGCCCGGCTTTCGTCACCCGCACGTCCAGGACACCGGTCAGGTTGTTCGTCCCGGCGAACACCTGCATCCCCGGCACCTTGTCGACCGGCAGGGATTCACCGGTGATGGTCGCCTCGTTCACCGAACTAAGGCCCGTATCGACCTCGCCATCGGCCGGGATGTTGTCGCCCGGACGGACGCGGATCAGGTCGCCCGCTTTCAGCGCACTGACCTTGACTTCACGTTCGGCGCCGTCCTTGGCCACCAGATTGGCCTTGGTGGGCGTCAGCTTGATGAGCGACTCGATCGACGCTCTTGCGCCCAGCGCCGTGCGCGTTTCGACGAGTTCGCTGAGCAGCATGAAGAAGCCGATGAGGCCGGCGGCAACGTATTCCCCGGTGGAAAACGCCGCGACGATGCCCAGGGCCGCCAGTTCATCCATGTGCGATTCGCCCCGGAGCAGACTGACGACGGCGTGCACGACGATCGGCGTGCCCAACAGCAAGGCCCCCAGCATCATGAACATGCGCAGGTTGAAACTGTCGGCCGGATAGAAGAGCCGGCCCACGATGCCGTTGATGAGAAGAACGCCTCCCAGCAGAGTGCCCAGCAAGGCCAGGCTGACTTGCCACTGTTTACCTTGCGTCTCTTCGGCCGCGATGTTGTCTTGAAGATGTAGATGCTGATGAGCCATAATGTCGTTCTCGTGTTCCAGTTCTTCGGACGCCCCGACCGTCGGGGCAACGGCTTACTTCGATGTCCCTGGCTACTGGCCTTGCTTCTTGGGCTTCTCCGGGTCCGAGTTGACCAAGACGCGAATCTCCTGTCCCTTCACATGATTGGACGGCTGCACGACGAACTTCTCCTCGGCGTTCCGCAATACCTGTTCGAGCGCGTCCAGGTAGATCCGTTGGGTCACCAGTTCCGGCCGCTTGCGAAATTCGGGCAGGATGCTATTGAGATACGTCGCGTTGGCCTTGGCCGCTTCCACCACTTTCGTGCGATAGGCCCTGGCCTGCGCGATGATGTCCTGGGCCTGCCCGGCCACCTGCGACCACAGGAGTTCCAGTTCTTGCTCGTTCGGATTCTCCGCCATCAGGGCCTGATAGAGCGGCTCGGCCATCTGCCCGGCCGCACTGGCCAGCGTCTGCTCGGCATAGGTGCGGGCTTCACTGGTCATCTGCTGGCTGCGCTGGCTCGCCTCGACCGATTCCTGGAAGGCATCGTCGACCTGCTTGGGCCACTCGACGTTGACCAACTGCACCGACGTAACCTTGATGCCGCTCTCAATGTCATCCAACTGCTTCTGCGCCAGACGCCGGACGTGACGCGGGATGCGATCCCGGCTCTGCAACGCCTCGTCGATGCTGTATTGCACCATCGCCGTGGTCACGGCGCTTTCCACAATGCTGCGCAACAGCGGCATCATGCTCTCGATCATCACCTCTTCGTAGATCTGTCCGGGCCGGGCTTCCTTGACCAGGACATTCGAGAAGAACTGCTCGATATTGTCGATCTGGTAGTTGATTTCCCACTTGCAGTGCACAATGTTGTAGTCGCTGCCATCCGGATTGCCGCCGGTCAGGCCCAGCGTGGCATCGGCCCCTTCCGCCGGTCGCATCTGGTTGCGCGTCAGGCAGTATCCTTCGCGCAGCGGATTGAGCTTCTCCGGGACGCGCCGCCGCGGCTTCGGCCCTTCGCCCAGAATGTCGTTGCGGTCTTCCCAGTACCAGAAACTGTTGACCGGCAGCTTGATCTGCTTCTTGACGGGAATCCTGACGATCTCGCCGATGGGATAAGGAAAGACCCAGTGCCAATCGGAATCGAGCACGCGCTCCTCGCCGACTCCCTGGATGCGGCCGAACACCAGGCGCAGGGCCTGTTCGTTCGATCCCACGGTCTTGAAGCCGGAGACCAGGAAGGCCACCACCAGCACGATCATGATGACCTTCAGAATCGCAAAGCTGATACCCAGCGCTTCGGAAAGCGATTTCTCGGCCGTGCCCAGTTGCGACGGGTCGGGAGCGTCGTGCTCCGTATGCCCCACGTGGTGGTGGTGATGCCCGTGATGATGTCCGTGTTCATGTGCCATAGATTTTCAACCACCTGCTCTGTGCATCGAAATGACGGTTCGGTCCAGACTATTGATCCGCTTTCAACGATGGCATTTCTTTGAGATAGATGAACGGCTCCACATCGGCCGGCAGCACCAGGGTGGCCCGCTCCTTGAGCGTGACCAGCAGCGATTCGAGATTGCGCAGGAACATGGCCAACTCGGGCGCCGCCTCCAACATTTCGTAGTACTTGGCCGCTTCGGCGTCACCCTGACCTTGAATGGCCTTGGCCCGCCCTTCGGCCGCCGCCAGCAGCGCCGTCCTCTTGGCGTCCGCATCCGTACGGATGGAGGTGGCTTCCGCGTTGCCCTGGGCGATGGTGGCCTCAGTCCGCCGCTGCCGGTCGGCCTTCATCCGCTCGAAGACGTCCTTGGTCACATCCTCGCTGACCTTGAACTGCTTGATGCCCAGCGTCTTGACCTCGATGCCGTAGTCCTCCCGCACCGGCCCCTGCACATCGGCGAGCATCTCCGCCTGAATCTCGTCGAAGCGAATCTTGTCGGGATCGCTGTTGACGAACTCGCCGAAGGTGTGCTGGCCGATCACGCGGTTCTGCGTGTCGTTGATGCGACTGCGCAGCATGTCGTTCGCATCGGCGACCGTTTCGACGGCGTTGAGGAACTTCAGCGGCTCGGCAATGCGCCAGACGAGATAGCTCTTGACGATCACCGGGACGGCCCCCCGCGTGGGGGTCTCCACCAGTTCACTTTCGAGCACGCGCAAGCGCGAATCGAAGGGGTGGATTCGTTCGATCGGTGCCGGCCACTTCAAGCCCAGGCCGGGCTCGGTTTTTTCGCGCACCGGCTTGCCGAAGCGCGTCACCAGGACTGATTCGGTCTCTCGGACCTGAAACGTCACCAGATACACGGCCATGATGATGAAGATGACGGCGACGAGAATGGGAATAGCTACATTCTTCATTACTGGCTGCTCTCCTGTAAACTGCCAATATCCAACAGATCCGGCGTCAGTGTTTGTTGAAGATCGATAATGGTCACCTGCGTGTCGTTGGGCTCGGTGGCCACGATATATTTACGGATGCCCTGCATCGCCTCTTCGAAGACCGCCAACCGCTGCTCCTGTCCATAGATGCGCGGTGCGGCCTGAAAAGCTTTGACCTGTCCCGCGAACCGGCGGCCCGTCGCCTCGGCGAGCGTCGCCTTCTCGAAGGCGTAACTCTGGGCGTCGCGCAGCGTCTTGAAGATCCCCCCCTTGGCCTCGGCAAAGGCCGCGTCGACTCGCTCATTGAGTCGTTGCACCTCGTCGGCGCGCTCTTGGGCCTGGGCCTCTTGATAAGCGGCGGCCAGTTCCGCCAACTCGTACGCCTTGCCGACGGAGCCCACCAGGGTGCTGAGAATCCGGTTGCGGTCGGCTTCGGCCCGCAGCACGAGCGCCTGTTTCTTCTGTACGGCCCCGATGACCGCCTCATAGTCGGGCGCCACCTCCGGCGGAGGATGGATCCCCTGGACACCGAGGAAGACCAGTTCGATGCCCAACTCCTGCGCGTTGGCCGCCGCCTGAATCCGTTGCGTGAGAACCTCTTGCGCCATCGCCCGACCGGCGCCGAAGAGACTGTCAGACCCCGCCGAGTCCGAGCCGGCGACATCCGCCTCGATGCGGGCGCTGGCGGCATATCGAGCCAGCTCCTCGTAGCAGATGGCCTCGAGGAGTTGACCGGGGTCACGGTGGTTATAGATGTACTTGAACAGATCGCTGATACGGTACTGAACGGGGATATTGGCTTTGATCAGACTGACCGGCACCGCCCCTTCGCTGAGTTCTTCGCCCGTGTACTCGCTGGCGGCCAGAATACTGTACTCTTCCTCGTAATGGCTTTGGCCCCACAACAGCGAGACCTCCGGGATGACCCGCCCGGTCTTGGGGTCCCGCTTGGGGACGTATCCCACGTAGAGTTCCAGGACTTCCTTCGTCGGGTACGTGCGGGCGATGTCGATGGGCCAGGGCAATTTGAAGTGGATGCCCGGGGCGATCGCGCGGACCCGACCGTCTGAGGTCAGCGGGTTGCCGAAACGTTCGACGATGGCTTCCTCGTTGGGTTCGATCACGACGATGCAACTGGCCAGATAGAGGGTACTGGCGGAGAAGAGAATGAGCGAAACGATGGCTCGTTCGAGCAGCTTGTAGAACCAGGTCTCCGAAACCTTGAAGCCAAACTGATAGTCGATGGCGGCCGCGACACTGCGGAAGACGCCGCCCGGCTCGTTGATCACGCCCAGCAAGCGGCTGTCGAAGCCGGCGCGACTGTACTGGCCTTTCAAACGGGGCCGATAGATGTCGAATACGGTGTTCAGGGCCGTCTCGCCGCCCAGGACGATCAAGAGGATGGGGACAACGTAGCCAACGATGCGCACGCCCAGACCGAACTGGAAATGCACGCCGGCCAGGCTCAGCGCCAAGGCGAAGCACACCAGCGCGACGCCCAGCAGGTAGCTGCCTCCCGCCCGCAACGGTTTCCAGCGGGACTCGACCGACATGCCGGTCGCATACCGTGACATCAGGAAGCTGACGAAGGCCACCACCGTCATAACGATGGTACACACCAGAGGCTGCTGCGTCTCGGCCCCCGCTTGCGAACCGACCGCCTTGAGCAGCAGCAGGCCCAGACTGATCTCATAGACAGCGATCAAGACGCCGAAGATCGGAACGAACCAGCGCTCCAAAAAATCCAGACGACGCTGCGCCGCGGCCAACAGTGTCGCTCGCTCGCCCTTGCCTTCGAACAGCGCCGAGGCCTGTTTGTCCTCGGCCAACTGCGTCATATCCAGCTTTTCCTGTTCGGCCAAGGTCCGCTGGTGGAACTGGATGGCCAGAATCAGCCAGATCAGGGTAGCGGCAAGGATCTGCCAGGCAACGGCCGAGACGGCAAAAAATCCGCTCCAGCGACCTAGAAAGAAAGTGAGACCAAAGAAGACCAAACTCAGGACCAGAGAAACCCAGGCCACCTGCTCGGGGCGTTTCGACGATGCTGTCATATCTTACTTTGACTCCCGACTACGAACAAATGTCGTCGCTGCGAGTAACTTAACTAAGCAGAGACGTTAGCCCTTTACAAACAGGAAGTTCAGCACTATAACATCAAAAGTCAGTGTCGTGTAGTGACAATAACTAAAAAATGGCTCCTAATTACCGCTCTCAAGAGTCGTCCGCACGAAGGCTCGACCGTCACGGTGAACCATGCTGAAGCTACTCGCGATTGCCAAAAACACGTTCGTTGAAACCCTTCGACAGCCCGTTTATGCCGTGATCATTGGGGCCGCACTGCTCTTGTTCTTGCTGAGCCCGTCGCTCTCTATGTATACGATGGACGACGACAACAAGTTACTGCGTGAGATAGGGCTGTCTACGCTCTTCCTGACCAGCTTGTTCGTTGCAATCTTCTCCGCCTCCGGCGCCGTGGCGGTGGAATTGGAAAACAAGACCATCCTGACCCTGCTGACCAAACCGGTGCAGCGTCCCATATTCGTCCTGGCCAAGTTTCTCGGGGTGGTCGCCGCGGTGGCGGTCGCCCACTACCTCTGCACGATCGCCCTGCTCATGGCCATCCGCCACGGGGTCCTGAGCACGGCGTCCGACACCCACGATTGGACGGTCATCGGCTCGGCCGGCGCGGTCCTCGGCCTGACGTTGCTGCTCTGCGCGTTCTTCAACTACACCTACGACTGGCGTTTCTCCTCGACGGCCATCATCGTGGCAGCCATTCTAGGCACGTTTGCCCTGGTCTTTTTGATCTTCATCGATCCCCACTGGAAGTTCCACCCGGCCGAGAACGGCATCAACGCCCTCGATGTGTATGGCTCGATCCTGTTGTTCCTGGCGGCCGTCATCATCGCGGCCCTGGCCGTGGCGATCTCCACCCGGTTCAACATGGTGGTCACCCTCTCGTCCTGCATCGGGCTGTTTCTGCTGGGACTGACCAGCGACTACATCTTCGGGCGCTTCGCCGCGACGCACCTGTGGGCCCGCATCGGGCGCGCGCTGGTTCCCAACCTGCAGGTGTTCTGGATCAGTGATGCGATTTACGAGGGGAGTGCCGTCCCGCTGAAGTACATGCTCGTCAGTGGCATGTACACCGCGTGCTACACGGTGGCGATCCTGGCCCTGGCGACGGCCCTGTTCCAACGACGGCAGGTCGGCTGAGGCCCGCCCCACCACCACCTCAAGAGGCCGCGGTCACGATCCGGGCCACGGCGACCTCATCGCAGTGCTGCTGCTTGGGACAGCGGGCACAGTCGCTCCAGACCTTCATGGGCAGATCATCCTTGTCCAGGACGGCAAAGCCAATCTTCTCGAAGAACTTCGGCTCCAGGGTCAGCGCGAAGACGCGCGGCACACCCAGCCGACGCGCCTGCTCCACGGATGCCTCCACCAAAGCCCGGCCGATCCCCTGACCCTTGTGGGCCGGTCCCACCGCCAGCGACTTGACTTCCGCCAGGTCCGACCAGATGATTTCCAGGGCGCAGCACCCGACGACCGCCCCGTCGGCCTCGGCCACCACAAACATCTGGAGCTTCTCGTAGATGTCGGCCAGCGAGCGAAAGAGCATCTTGTCGTGCTCGGCATAGCAGTTGATCAGCGCCGAGATGGACTTGGCATCCGAGATTTTCGCGCAACGGACATTCATAGGCCGCAGTATAACGCTCGCGCCACCGTTTTCAACTACTATTGCGACACCGCGTGGCACGCAAAAATGCCAAAAAAGGACTGGAAAAACGGTTCGCGGCTACTACAATATGGCAATTTTGGGGCCAGGTCAGAGTTGTAATAATGAAATTCGTGTTGATAGACAAGATCAGTTCGTGGGAAGCCGGGCAGCGCCTCAGCGCCGTAAAAAGCGTTTCGCTGGCCGAGGAGTACTTGGCCGACCATTTCCCCACCTTCCCGGTCTTGCCCGGTGTGTTGCTGCTGGAAGGGTTGGTCGAGGCGGCCGGCTGGCTGGTGCGCGCGACGGAGAAGTTCGCCCACAGCATGATCCTGTTGGAGCAGGCGCGCAACGTCAAGTACAAGAGCTTTCTGGCCCCGGGCTCGCAGGTGCAGTACTGCGTCGAAGCCAAAGCCATCGAGCAGCGCAGCAGTCGTTTCTCCGGCTACGGCACCGTTGACGGGCAACGGATCGTCGAGGCTCGCTTTGGGCTGCGGCACTTCAATCTCGCCGAGCGCAACGCCGCCTGGGCCGAGGTCGACACGCAGGTGATCGACGCCATGAAGAATCGCTACAAACTGCTTTGCCAGCAGAGTTAAGTGCAGTGTTAGGAAAAGGATTTTCACAGGACTACGGTGACCGGAGGTAGTAAAGACCATGGCCATGAGTCGCGATGAGATTTTTCAAAAGGTCCAAGAGGTGTTGGTGGACGCGCTGGGAGCGGATGATGATGAAGTGACCGCAGACGCCACGCTCATGGGAGACTTGGGCGCAGAGAGCATTGACTTCCTGGATATCGTCTTTCGTTTGGAGAAGGCATTTGGGATCAAGGTGCCGCGTGAGGAACTGTTCCCCGCCGAGGGGCTCCTGAACAATCCCGACTTGGTGAGCAACGGAAAACTGACCGAGAAAGGGTTGACGGAACTGCGTGAGAACGTCCCGCACACCGATCTGACCGATTTCGAGAAGGACCCGGACATCAACAAATTGGCGGACCTGTTCACGGTCAACGCCATCGTGAACTACATCGATGGCAAGCTCAATGCGGCCTGACCGGCAGGTCGGCAGACAACCCTTTAACACGACGGCAGGCTGGGAACCACTCGACCTGCCGTTCATCTTACTGTGAGTCACGCGTGCGTTGGATCTGGATCGATAAGTTCGTTGAATTTGAAAGCGGGCGTCGCGCCGTCGCGGTCAAGAACGTCAGCCTGGCCGAGGAACACTTGCACGACCACTTCCCCGGCTTTCCGATCATGCCGGAGTGCCTGATGATCGAGGCCATGGCCCAGACCGCGGGCATCCTGGTCGGGCAGGCCCGCGACTTCGCCGAGAAGGTCGTCCTGGCCAAAATCAGCAAGGCCGTCTTCTTTGACTTCGTCCGACCGGGCGACAGCCTGCGTCTCGAAGCCCAGATGGACATGATCGCCGACGAAGCGGCGAGCACCCAAGGGCGGATTACCCGCGGCGACGAGCTCATCGCCGAGATCGATCTCATGTTCAGCCACATCGATCAGAATCTGGCGGGCAAGAAGTTTCCCAAGGAGAATTTCGTCTTCACCGGGACCTTCACCTCGCTGCTGCGCGACATTGTTTTGGATGCAGCGCCATCGGAAGAATCTGCGGCGGAGTCAGGCTGATGGAGTCGGTTCGTGTAGTCGTGACCGGGCTTGGTGCCGTGAGCCCGCTGGGCCTCAGCGTCGAGGCGATGTGGGCCGGCTTGGAGGCCGGACGCAGCGGCATCGGTCCCATCAGAGCGTTCGATCCCACCGGGCTGCCCTGCCGGTTCGCAGGGGAAGTCCCCGAGTATCGCATCCAGAGCTACGTGCCCCGCTCGCATCGTAAAGCCGTCAAGCTAATGTGCCGCGACATCGAACTGGCCGTCATTGCGGCGCAAGAGGCCGTCAGCAGTAGTGGACTGGTTACCAAGGGCATCGACCCCGAGAAGATCAATGTCGATCCGACCCGCATGGCCATCACGCTGGGCGCCGGGATGATCAGTTGCGACATGGTCGAGTTGGCGCCGGCGGTCGCCGCCAGCGTCAAAGACGGCAAATTCGATATTCGCCGGTGGGGACATCTGGGCTTGGAGCAAGTCACGCCCGTGTGGCTGCTGAAGTACCTGCCCAACATGCTCGCCTGCCACATCGGCATCATTCACGATATTCAAGGGCCCAGCAATTCGATCACCTGTGCCGAAGCCTCGGGCACGCTTGCCATCGGCGAGGCCGCCCAGGTGGTCGCGCGGGGAGCCAGTGACATTGCCCTGGCCGGTGGGGCCGAAGCGAAGGTCAATCCGTTTATCATGGTACGCCAGTGCCTGCTCAGACGCGTTGCCGACGACGCCGGGCAGGCCCCTGAAACGGTATGCCGTCCCTTTGACGCCGGCGCGACCGGCACCGTCTTCGGCGAGGGAGCCGGCGTTCTGGTGTTGGAGAACCTGGACCATGCCCGACAGCGCGGCGCGGCCATTGCCGGTGAGATCGTCGGTATCGGCCAGAGCCATAGCCTCAGCACGGTGTACGACCGCCTGGAGCAGGATGGCAAGGGACTCCAGATCGCTATTGAAAAGGCGCTCGCTGATGCCGAGATCCGCCCGGCGGACCTCGACCTGATCATCCCTCATGGCCCGGGCGTCCCCAGCGACGACCGGGCCGAAACCCGCGCCATCGAGGCGGCGCTCGGGGCGGCGACCGAAGAGGTCCTGGTCTGGCCGACGAAGAGCATGCTCAGCACGACGGGCGCGGCCAGCGGACCGCTGGATCTGATCGCCGCCGTGCGGGCCATGTCGACAGGCATCGTCCCGGCCGCCCAGAACTTCACCCAAGCACCGGACGGCTGTCGTCTGCATATCCCAACCGAGACCCAGAAACGCCAGATCCGCTACGCCCTGTGCTGTAGCTACACGCACGGCGGCCAAACCGCCGCCGTCGTGATCAAGCGTTTTGACGAAGGTGCGACAGCGTAAATGAAAACGCCACAAACACAACAACGCGTCGTCGTCACGGGGATGGGCATTGTCTGCCCTCTGGGGCACGATGTCGAAACGACGTGGAAAGCTATCCTGGCCGGCCACAGCGGCGTGGCCAAGACCACCATCTTCGACGCTTCCACCTTCCCCACCACGTTCGACGCCGAAGTGAAGAACTACGACCCCAGTCAATGTGTGCCGCACCCCGAACGCCACCAGCAATGCAGCCGGGGATCGGGTTTCGCGATTGGGGCGGCCGCTCAGGCCTGCGCCCAGGCGGGGATCGATATTGAAGGCCCCGAACCCCAGGACGGCGTTGACCGAACCCGCATGGGCATCTATCTCGGTGCCGGCGAGGGATCGCTCGACACGGACGCCTTCTTTGCCTCGATCATCAGTGGCTGGGACACGGAGAAGGCCGAAATGAACTGGGCCGAGGGCAACCGGGTCTCGTTTTCGCAGATGACCCGTTCCCGCGAGTTGGAGCAGGAGCCCAACATGGCGGTCGCCCACATCGCCACGCTAACCGGTGCCCGCGGACCGGCCCGCAGTTGCCTGACCGCCTGCGCGGCCAGCACCCAGGCGGTGGGCGAGGCCCTGATGATGATCCGGCGCGGCGATGCCGACGTGGTGATTTCCGGCGGCGCGCACTCGATGATTCATCCCCTCGGATTGACCGGATTCAATCGCCTGACCGCCCTGTCGACCCGCAACGACAGTCCCGAGACCGCCTCACGGCCCTTCTCGGCCAGTCGCGACGGCTTCGTCCTGGGCGAGGGCGCCGCCATCGTTATTCTGGAATCATTGGCCTCCGCCCAGGCACGTGGCGCCACGATCCTGGCGGAGTTGATTGGCTACGGATGCAGTTCCGATGCGTACCGCGTCACGGATATGCACCCCGAGGGACGCGGCGGTGTCCAAGCCATTCGGGCCGCCCTGGCCGATGCCGGACTGACTTACCAGGACATCGACTACATCAGCACCCACGGCACCAGCACGCGCGAGAACGATTCGGTTGAAACGGTGGCGCTCAAGGCGGTCTTTGGGGAGCGGGCCCGGAAGGTCCCCGCCAGCAGCGTCAAGAGCATGCTCGGGCACCTGATCGGAGCGGCCGGTGCGGCCGAACTGATCACGTGTATCCTGGCGATGCGCGACGGCATCGTCCCGGCGACGGCAAACCTGACCGATCCCGATCCGGACCTCGATCTCGACTATGTCCCGAACACCCCGCGCCAGATGCCGGTCCATATCGCAATGAACGAATCCTTTGGCTTCGGTGGCCAGAACAATGTCGTGATCCTCCGGAGATACGAAGAACCGTAGGCCGGACCAAGACCAGTTTCGGGGAGGAAGACCACAGACCATGATCGATATCAAAGCACTGCGAGACAATCCCGACATCTACATTCAGGCCGCCCAGAACAAACGGATCGCTGCCGATGTCCCCCGCCTGCTCGAAATCGACCAGCAGTTGAAGGATGCCAAGGCCAAACTCCAGGACATTGCCACCGAGAAGAATCGCATCGGCAAGTCCATCCCCAAGCTCTCCGGCGCCGACAAAGATGCCGCCCTGCAAACGCTGTCCCAACTCAAGGCCGACGAAGAAGCCTCCCAGGAAAGCGTCAAGCAGTTGCAGCCGGAATTCGACGCGTTGATGCTCCAGGTCCCTCAGCCGGCCGACCCGGAGGTCCCCGTCGGCAAGGACGACACCGAGAATGTCGAGCTGCGCAAGGAGGGGCAGATCCGCCAGTTCGATTTCGAACCCAAGGACCACGTGGAATTGGGACTGGCGCTGGACATGATCGATATCGAGCGCGGCGTGAAACTGGCCGGCACCCGCAACTACTTCCTCAAAGGCGACGGCGCCCTGCTGCACTGGGCGGTCCTGCGGTTCGCCGTGGATTTCATGGTCGCCCGGGGCTATACCCCCATGTCGGTGCCGCTGTTGATGCGGGATGAAGCGATGCAGGGAACGGGCTACTACCCCGGTTCCGAAGAACAGACCTACCGCATGGAGAAGGACGAGCTGAGTCTGGCCGGCACCGCGGAAGTGCCCCTGACCGCCTACCGCATGGGCGAGATCGTTCAGGAACAGGAACTGCCCTTGAAGTTCGTGGCCCTGTCGAGCTGTTTCCGCCGCGAGGCGGGCGCGGCGGGCAAGGACACCTACGGGCTCTATCGCATCCACCAATTCGACAAGGTCGAGCAGGTCATCGTCTGCCAGAACAGCGACGAAGCAAGCGCCGCCTTCCACGAAGAGATTCAGGCCAACTCCGAAGGCGTGATGCAGGCCCTCGGACTGCCCTACCGCGTCGTGGCGGTGTGCACGGGCGACCTCGGCCGTGGGCAGGCCAAGAAGTACGACATCGAAGCGTGGATGCCCTCCCGCAAGAATTACTGCGAGACGCACAGCGCCAGCAAGTTCTACGACTTCCAGGCCCGCCGCATGAACCTGCGTTACAAAGAGACGCAGACGAAGAAGAATCTCTTCTGTCACACGCTCAACAATACCGTCATCGCGTCGCCCCGCGTGTTGATTCCGCTGATGGAGTTGTATCAGAACGCCGACGGGTCGATCACGGTCCCCGAGGTGCTGCGCCCCTATATGGGTGGCAAGGAAGTGATTGCCCCACGTTCCTGACCGGCGGCCGGCGCAAAACAAAGACGGCAGCAAGGCCGAGTTGCCCTGCTGCCGTCCAGATGACGTTATAGGCTGCGATTACTACTTCTTCTCAACCTTTTCCTGTAGCTTCTCCCGCGTCTCGGCCAGTTCGCCCTTGATCTCATCCAGTCTCTGACGACTGCTGTCGATGACCTCTTGGGTCTCCTCTGACATTTCCTGGCCCTCGTCGATAACGAACGGCGTCACGAACACAATCAACTCGCTGTTGGCCAGGTCCACATCGTTGTGCTGAAACAGCCCACCCACCACGGGCAGGTCGCCCAACAGAGGCACTTTGCGTTTGACCGCACTGTCTCTCTGGAAGAGCATGCCGCCGAGCATGATCGTCTCGCCGTCCTGGACGACCATGTTCGTCTCGGTCTCGACCTTGCTGCGGACCGGCTGGCTGTTAACAATCTCCGTCGTCAATTGCGAGAGATCGACGCGGATCTTCATATCGACGCGTTTCTCCGGCGTGATGCTCGGCCGCACCTGCATGGTCATACCGACGTTCTTGAATTCAACGTCCTGGGTCACACCCACGTTAGCCGAACTCGTCGAGCCGGCCAGGAACGCGACCTCCTCGCCCTTGAAGAACATCGCCTCTTCGTTGTCCTCCGTCCACAGGGTCTGTTGATTGAGGATCTTGGCGTTGACGTGCTTCACCAAGAAGTCGACGATGCCATATAGGGCCGTCGTGCCCCCGGCGATCGTCCCGGTGCCCACGGCCCCGAGGTCGTTGTCGGCCGCCACGGCTGAGCCCCGCGTGGCCAGGTTCGTCAACTGCCCCAAGGCCAGGATCGAATTCTCGCCCAGGGTCCCGAGGGCATCCGGGTTGGTGGCCAGTTGAACGCCCAGCGACGTCATGCTGGCATGCTCGACCTCGACGACGATGGCCTTGACCAAGACCTGCTTGCCCGGGGTATCCAGCAACTTGATCGTCTCTTCGAGGCTGGCCTGGAACTCCGGCGCCGCCAGCACCAGAATCGACTTGCTGCGCGGATCGGGAATGAAGCGGACTTTGCCGATGACGTTGCTGATCGGCTCCTCATCGGTCCGCTGCCGGGCCCCGGCCGACCACCAGGGCGTGTACTCGTCGGCACCGCCGGCGTTGCCCTGATTGTTGTTGTTATTGTTGGGCCCGCCGCCCTGGTTGCCTTGCGTGTCGTCCATGGAATATTCACTCAGCCCCGTGATCCGGCGGCGAATGCGCGCCGTCGTCCCCGGCTCGTTGAACATGGCATTGAGACGCTCGGCCAAATCCTCCGGGTCGGCATACTGGAGCGGAACCACGTTGGGAATCTCCGCCATCTCCTGCCGGTCCAGGTCGTGGATGAGCTGCTCCACCACGTCGTAGGCCTGGGGGATCTTGCTGATCACGATGATCTTCTTGGTCCCCGGGACGTCCTCGAAGGTCAGTTGTCCGTACAATGGCCCGACGATCTTCTTACGCTGGTCGCCCGAGCGCCCGTAGAAGATCAGACGAATGAGATTCGATGAGTTGTCCTGATCTTCCGTGAACAGCTTGGTCAACAGCTCAGCCATCTGCACGGGATCGGAATTCCGCAGTTCGATGATGCGCGGCTTGACCGCGTCGACGTCCAGCGGCACATCCCATTCCTTGATCTGGCCTTCGATCTTCCGCATGTTCTCCGGCGAGGCAATCACGGTAACCTGTCCCATGGTCGGGAAGGCAATGACCTTGACCGTCTCGGAATCCGGCCCGCGGCTGCCCCGTCCGTACCGATAGTAGTAGTACGAATCGTATTGGGGAATCTCTTCACCGTACAGGCTGTCGATATTCTCCTTGATCTGCTCCGGGTCGGCATGCTCCAGATCGAACACCTTCGTCTCAAAGGTCCCGGTGGGGACGTCGATATCCATGATCAGCTTCTTGACCATGTCACGGAGATCGCTCCGGCCGAAGATCATGATCTGCCGAGATTGCTCCAAAGGCCGCACGAGAATGCTCGGCGTCAGTTCCGTGCCCGGCATCTCCTGCAAGGCATCTTCAATCCGACTGGCCACCTCGCGCGTATCGGCATACGCGATGGACACCGTCTCGTACTCCGACGCCACCGGTTCCTCGCGATCCAGCTTCTGGATCCACTCGTGGATCTGCTTGACATCGTCCGGCGCCCCCCGCGCGATGATCCAGCGGGCCTTGGGCACGGGGATCAAGACCAGCGGAACGTCCCCCGAACCAACGACCACTGACGTGGCGCTGCCTTGGGAACTGCCCCCGCGCGAGGGCGGACGGCGCGACGCGACGCGCCGGTTGTAATTGTTGCGATTGCGCGAATTGGGCATCGGCGCCTCGCCCATCAGCATGCGCAGCAACTGCACGATCTCGGAGGGATCGCCGTACTTGATCTCGAAGAATTCCTCTACCGTCAACCCGGCGCCCGAGACATCGAACTGCGAGATGATCCGTTCGATCGACATCAGATTCGCCACCGTGTCGATGACCAGCAGCGTGCCGGTGGTCTCATCGGCGCTGACGTGCCCGTACTCACCCACCAAAGGGCTGACCACCTCACCCATCTGACCGGGCGGATAGTTTTCCAGTCGGAAGATCTTGCGCACGATCTGGTCCTTGTTCGCGAAGACCGCCAGCGGTTCGTTGGCCCCGACCGTCGGCACCATGCCCAGCTTGGCGTCGGCGATGGGCTTGAGGAAGATCGTATCATCGACCTCCTCGGCCACGAAGTTCTTCATGCGCAGCGCACTGTAGATCTTCTCCAAGGCCTTGGCCCGCGGCATCTTCTCCGGCGCATAGATGGTGATCTTCTGCTTCATCGCCTCTTCGTGCGGGATGACCGTCTTGCCCGTCCAGGTGGCGATCTTGTCGATGATTTTCTTCATCTCGACGTCTTTGAGATTGACCGCCTCCATGGGCTCGCCCGCTTCGTTCGGATCGTTGGGATCCGATCGTTCTTCGGCCTGAGCCGACCGCCGTCTCCGTCGGCGCGATTCCGAAGCGGTTGGCCGTTCGGACGCTTCCGCCTGGCCCGGCTCGTTCGGTTCGTTCGGTTCGGTGGCTTTCGCCTCGGCGTCGGCCGCATCATTCGGCTCGCCTTCCGACGCCGACTCGTCCGTCGGCGTGTTCGGCCCCGGTGGTACCACCCCGGACGGCGCTGCTCCGGCCGGGCGCTCAAGGCCGGACGGTTCACCGCCCGAGCCCCCGAACCCGACGCGCCAGATGATCACGCCCGCCATGGCAAAAACCAGGACCCATAAGAGTACTTTGGACCGTTCCACGCTTAGTCTCCTCTGCTCAATGATCGCGTACCTTCTCGTTCTGTTTCTAGTTCGGCTCAGGCGCAGGCGTCTGCGCCGCAGCTTCAGTAGCCGGTGTATTCGGCGCAGGCTGTGTTGAGCCGGAACCGCGCCCGCTCCGCATGCGTGCTCGGAAGGCCGCCTTGGCCTGCTCCCGCTCTGCTTCCGTCATCTGCGGCCATTGTTTCGACAGCGACTTCAACTGCTCCGGTGACAGTTGCGGAACCTGTCCCGGCGCGCCCCCGCGGACGCGTAACGTCTCACGCAGGTCGTCCCGGAGCTTCTGCTTTTCCTCGTCCGTCAGATCGTCCCTCTGCGCGAGCGCCTCGGCTCGTTCTTGCTTGATCCGAGCCTTCTCTTCGGCCGTCATTTCCCGACGCGTCCGATTGATGCGCCGGCTCATCATCACGGCCTCGGCCTCGTTGGCATCGTTCGGCTCCGCTACCGCTTGAGGCGGCGGTTCGTCAAGTCGCGCTTGCCTGATCAGCCGGCCAATCGCATAAGCAGCCAGAAGCACCGCCGCCGCCAGAATAACCGTAGCAATAACACTGGACTGTTTCATCCGTGTAACCTTTCTCTATCTAGATGTGCCTAACGTGTGCGAGGCGCCGGGCGCTCCCGCATTTCTGCTTGCAGCTTCGCTCGTTCTTCCGGCGACGCATTGCGAAAACGTTCGCGCAGGGCCGCACGCTCTTCGCGGCTCATATCGGGCGGTCCCGCCGACCGTGCCCGCATGCGTGCGGCTCGGACGTTCGGAGGCGATCCCGGAGGCCCACCCCGCACACCGGGAGGTGGTCCCCCGCCGGGCCCGCCCCCTTCCGAACCCAGGGGCGACAGTTCCTGCTCCTGGCCCTGCCACAAGACCCGGATCTTGGTTGGCTCGACCGCCAGAATCTTCGCATCTCCAACGCTGTCGCCGGCTTTGTACCACTTATCGTTGATCAACGCTTCGTTGCCCAGAATCCCCAGGACCTCTCGTACGGGATTCTGCGGAGGCGGAGGCGGGACGAAGAGGTTCTTCTTCTTCAGCGCCTCGACGACCGATTTAGCCTGGGCCTGATGCGCCTCGAGCCCGTTGGCATCTGTCGGCCCGGCTTCCGTGGCCCGTGCCACCGCCAGTTCCGCCCGGGCAACGGCCAGGGAGAACTCCGCGCCCTGGTAGAGCACCAGGGCCCCGAGCAGTGCCGCGATGGCGAGCAGGATCTTGCTCGCCGGCGCAACTTTTGATTTTCGTAATTCTGTCATCATGGCTTGTTTGTTCTTATAGCCGGCGCACTGAGATCATTGCGCCGCCTCCATCTGCCTCTCGAAAGAACTCACAGCTTGCTGTTTCTCCTCATCAGACATCCCATTCCACTGATCTTTGACCCTTTGCTTTTGCTCGTCCGGCCAACTGTTCCACAACTCCAGGAATTTGGCATGCGCCGCCGGCGACAGATCGATCCCCAGCCATGCCAGCGGGTCTTCTTCCGCCACGGTTTCCGTCACCGTGACTGTCACCGCCTTGGCTTCCGCAGCACCCTTTGGCGCTTCTGCCTTGACCTCTTCGGGCTTTGCCGCCGCCTGCTTCGGCTCGGAAGCGGCTGCGTCACTGGCCGCGGCGATCGGGGCAAAGGTCTTCTTCTGGCCGTCCCACTCAATGATCGCGTGCGTCGAATCCACCGATATCACCAGGGCGTCGCCGATTTTCTCGCCGGCCTTGTACCATTTGTCTCCCACCAGGATCTCGCGACCGAGGATGCCGTCGACCTGCTGGACCGGGTGTTGCCTGGGCGGCGTTTTGACGAAGAGATTCTTCTCCTTCAGCGCCTCGACCACTTCCTTGGCGCTGGCGAGCCATGCCTGGGCGCTATTGGGGTCCCGGTTGTCCTGGGCCGCGGCGGTAGCCACGAGCTGCTCGACGCGCCTGGGCTCGATCACGCTCTGGGCCACTTTCGCGCAGACCAGAGACCCGAGCAGCACCGTCGCAGCGATCAGACCCGATCGCAGGGAATTGTGTTGGTCTTTGCCCATCACGTCTTGAGACCTTCCTACTTCGCCCGCTCGGCTTTCGGCAACTGGACAAACGTCGAAACCACCAAGTCGATCTCGACCTCTTTGCGTTTCTCGGCAGGTTGCGTCGCGTCACAATCAACGCGCAACTCTTCAACCCCGACCAGATAGGGGTTTTCCGGCAGCGCCGCCAGAAAGTCGAGCAATTGCTCGAACTTGCACTTTCCCGCGCATTTGATCCGCATGATCTTGTAGGGAACGCCCGCCTTCCTCCGGCTGCTGAGAATCGTCAGCGGCTCGGTCTTGATCCCCGCTTTCTTCAACTGCTCGTGCAGCCGTTCGCGAAAGAGAAACTTCTGCTTCTCCTCCAGTCGGGGCATCTCCAGGACCGGCACAATCGACAGCAAGCCCGCCTGCCTCGTCTTGTCGATCGCCACGTCATCGAGCTTGTCCCGTGCCGACTGCAACGACGTCCGCGCCGCGCGCCAGTGGTCGAGTCCGTCCAGGCCGAAGTTCAAAGCCAGGATGGCCACGGCCGCCAGCAAGCCGATGACGAGGATACGTTTTTCTCGTTGGTTCAGTTGTCTGGCCATAGTTTCTCTGCGCCGATACTTACAGCACCGCTTCCTTTTTCGTGAAATTCCGGTAGTGAAAAACCATCGTGAACTTGATCTTCTTGGTTTTCGCGTCCTGAGCATTGTTGGAAATGTTCACGTCCTTGATCCCCTTGCGGGTCAACAGATCCTCCTGAAACTTCCACATCTGCTCCATGTTGTCGGCCCGCCCCACGAGTGTCACGGCCTGGCCCTTCTTGAAATGCAGCGTGTCGAGTACAATGCCGTTGTTCTCGCCCGCATTGATCTCGGTGAGCAGCCCCAGCAAATCAGGCCGATGGCGTGCCACCGTTTTCAACAGCGTCTGTCGCTCCCGGGCCTGTTCGAACTCGCTCTGCGCGACCAGGGCGCCGAGTCGCCGCTCGCTGAGCAGGTCACCGGCACACCAGGTGGCAATGAGCACCACCAGCATCACGACCGCTGCGATGGCCGCCAACCTGGTCGAGTGCCAGACCGATTTGGCTTTCTTGTCCTGCTCAGCCGCGCTCATGCGGGCCAGGAGATCCAGCGTTTCGGTGGGCCCATCCAACAGCATCAGCGCCAGGCCCACGGCAGCGCGATACTCGTAGAGTTCGCTTGCCTTCAAGCCCACCGGCATCCCCAGCGTCTGCGGTTTGGGGATGCTCGCTCGGACATCGAGTCCGGCATGGTTGAGCGCCGCCACGATGCGCGTGAGTCTTTCGCTTCCGTCCGAGAGCACGAGCATGGGCCACGTCATCGAGGGCGACCATTGAAACGCTTCGAGCACCGAACGAATGTCCTGGGCGAACCGTTCGGTGACCTCCGTCGCCTGCGGCGAACCGGCCGCGTCTTCCTCCACGATCGCCAGACTGTCCATGCCCACGTCGAGCACGGCGGCATTGACGACACAGCCATTCTGGACCACGCAAATCTGCGTACTGTGCACCCCGATGCTGACGATCAGCGCCTGGCGCTCGCGTTCGGAAAACAGCTCGTGCCAGGTGCGCGCCGTTCCTTCGCAGGCCGGCAGCAGCGTCTGCGGCCTAAAGGGACGTGCGTCGAGCGCGAAACGCCGCAGGTAGTCGCGGCGGGCCGCTGCGATCGTCACATCCACGTTGCCGTTGGTCGACGGCAGGGCGCGCCAGGCCACCTCGATCTGCGACGGAGGCAGCGGCAACAGCGATTCTGCTTGCATCCGGACAATGGCGTCGGTTTCCTCGCGACCGACGTTGGGCGCGTTGATTTTGTAAAATGCCACAGCGGTCGCGTCGAGCCCCACGGCCACCGCCGGTTGCGACGGGCCCGGGCCCTTGCCTCCGTCGGCTACACCACACTCGGCGGCGAACGCGCCCCAACTGCCGGTCTCGGCCGCCATGCGCTTCGCCCAGCGGATCTCCACGCCATCGTGTCGCTTCTCCAGCGCGACGGCTCGGAATTCCGCCTCGTCGCGCACGACGGCAATCACCGATTCAGGTGTCTTGGCAATCTTGCTCATCAATAATTGGCTCCCTGATACCAGTAGAGAATCGTGCACGGGCTGGCGCCGCGATCCACGACGCACTCGGTCTGCAAGCGGGCCCCGCTGACGTCGGCCGTGGCGAAACACCGGATGGTGAACACGTCCGACCGCACCGTGATTTGATTGGCGATGCTCTTGAGCCGGTTGATCGTCATCGACGGCACACTCAAGAGATCGGCCATCGTCGTGAAGCCATACAGCCGGCCGGATCGCTCTGCGAGGATATTCTGCGCCAGTTGGTCCGCCTGCTCGCTGCCCCCCAAGAGCGACACCAGCACTTCCTTCGGCGCGGTGTTGATATTGACCTTTCCGGGCAGCCTCGCCTCGCCGGAGATTGTGATACGATCGACAATCTGGCTAAACGTCTGCCGGTCGATCGGCTGCGGAGCCTCGGAATTGCCCGAACTCTCCGGCGGCTTCTCCGCCGCGTTGTTATTGAGTAGGTGGGCAACGCTCTGAAAGCCACTGCCGCGGTTCTGGACAATCCACTGGGCCTGCCCGCGGGTCAAGCCGAGGCCGTTCTGCAACTGCCGCTCGCCCGCCTCGTTGATGTTGATACGATTGTTCCCCTCGGCATCGACGTTCTTCTCGTACGAATAGCAGCTCAGGTAGGCGATCCAGCCCTTGTCCAGATAGCTGTCGCCGTTGTCGATGGGCGGGCTGACCTCGCCGTCCATTTCGGTGTAGTCGAGTTGGTCGTTGAGATTGGTATCTTCCCCGTAGAGGAAGTCCTTCGTCATGCCTTTGACCTGCAACAGCTCGCGAATCGTCTTCAATGGACCGTTGCGTATGGTATAGGGAAAGGGCAGATTCTCATAGTACCCCACCTCCGCGCCTTCGGCGCGCGGATTCGCATCGCCATCCCGCCAGTCGAGAATGGCATCGGCGATATGCGATTCCATATAGGGCAATCCCATCAACTGCTCCTTGGTGGCCGTGTTGACATTGAGTTTCCCGGCCTCGTCGGTCACGCGCACGCTGTATTGGCACCGCTCCAACGACACGTCGTTCAAATCCTCGTCGTTGTCACTCCAGAGGTCCATCAGGCAGTCGGTGTCCCGCAAGTCCTCATTTAACAAGGCGATCGCCATCTCCGTCCCGGCGCGGCACGCCCAGCGGCAACGGGTCTCATCGAGGGCGGCTGAGGACATCTTCATGTTCAGCCGGCTCGTCTGGCCCACGATCGCGACGATGGACGTCATCAATACGACGATCCAGAGCACCGCCACCAGAATCAAGCCTTTGTTGTCTCTTCGCCTACGCATGCGCACTCTGCTGTTGCCCTTATTCGTTCGCCACATCTCAGCGTGGACCACCAGGTCCACCGCCGCCCTGAGGCGCCGACGACGAACCGTTGGGTCCCTGGCCCTGTTGTCCCTGCTGGCCCGATCCACTCGGCCCGGCTGCCCCGGCCGGCGGACCCGTCGCCAGACGCGCGAAATTCACCGTGAATGTCTCTATGCTCGCCGGACGCCCCTCCTGCGGAAGCGTCGCCAGCGTTACCTCGATCAACTGCGGAATCGTTTCCATCTCTTCGGGCCAACTGTCCACCCATTCCTGGCCGTCGGAGAAACGAATCTGGAAGATATCGATGTCCCGGGCGACCGGCACCAGGATGCCTCCGGGTTCGCGGTCGCGATCAGGATTGGGCCACAGGCGGCGCAGCAGCAGCGACCTCGGCGCGTTCTCGGCGGAGCTGTCTTCCTGATCTGCGGTCTGCTTGAGAATATACTCGACTTCGTATACGTCGCCCTCCGGCTGGCCTCCACGAGCCGCAGCGCGTCCGACCGTGTAGAAACGCAGAAAGGCGGTCGGGGCTTCATCGGAACTCTGGGAGGCCCCCACCAGTTCCATGCTCCGGGGGTCCGGATCGCGATAGAGATTGGTCAGGTCCCGCGCCAGCAGCCGTGCCGCAAAGCCCACTTCCGCGCTGGCTTCGCCCGCTTCCCGGACCAGATGAGCCCCGTCGGTCACCGTCTTGAGCGCCCCAACGGCCACCAGCGCCACGAAGGCACTGATCGTTGAGGCCACCAGCACCTCGGCCAGGGTGAATCCTCTGTGCGAACGTCGCGCCATGTTTACGGCCCTTCCGTTTCTGACGTCGTCAACAGGCTGGCGCCATTGAGCATGGTCTGCGCGGTGAGCTGGTAAGGCCGTCTGCCTTCCAACCAACTGACCGTGATCGAGACCACGTAGAGATTGTCCGTCCCTTGGTACTCCGTGACAACTTGCCAACGATATCCGGGCTCCAGTTCCTCCATCATGCCCTCGGTCTGCCCAAGTTCGATGAATTCGTCGATGCCCATGAAGTCGATCTGGGCCAGTTTGTTCTCCATGATCGAGGCGGCCGTCTGGTGGTGCTGGTTCAAGCGGGTGCTCATGACCGCGTTGGTGCTGATCGAACTCAGCGCCAGCGCCGCCCCCGAGAGGATCATACTCGCGACGATCGTCTCAATCAGGTTGAAACCAGCTTGTCGTCTCACGTGTATCCTCATCGTTCTTGATCCAGATCGACCACCGCGATGTTCACGCCGTCGGCCAAACCGAAATGCAGACTGGCCCTGCCGGTGGAGGCCATAACCGCCACGGTGTAATGCGTCTGGCCGTCACCGAGTTGGATCAGTGCCGATTCGGCCGAACCGTCCGGCCGAAAAACGATCTTCTGCTGCACCGCCTCGTCCGACGTCGGCGCCTCCGACACGGCAGCGATCTTCACCATTTCAAACGCCACGTCCCCTTCCAACTCCACCGGCTTGCAGTAGTAGTCCCTCACAATGACCGTCTCTCCGGTCGCCGTTTCAGCGTTCCACTGCGTGGTCGTCACGGCGAACCCTTTGGTCTCCGTATCGAGCAACAACTCGTACGGCTGACCCCGCTGAATCGCCATGATCCGCGCGTACTTGGCGGTCAGGAAGAACTGCCGGGCGGCTTTCTCCACCAGGACCTTCTCATAGCTGCCCATGTACATCCCGCCGCCCACGCTGCCGACCAGCGCCACCATCGCCACGATCAGCAACAGCTCCACAAGCGTGAACGCCGTGGCGCGGTGTGGTCTCGAACGGAATGTCTGCACGCCGGCGGTCGACACAGCATAGCCCCGTTTAGTCGTTAATAATATCGGCGTTGTCGCCCTCGCCGCCTTCCTGGCCATCGGCACCGAAACAGATCAGGTCGAAGCTGCCCGTATTGTATTCGCCTTCGGGGATGTAAACGATCAGATTGCCCCAGGGATCTTCCAGTTCACTGCGCTTGAGGTAGGCCCCTTTCCACTTCTCTTCCAGGTCCGGCGGCGCCACCAGCAGCGCCTCGAGCCCGCCCTCCGATTCGTCGGGCAACCGCCCACAATCGTATTGGAAGCGGGCCAGCGCATCCTCGATCCGAGCGATCTTGACCCGGGCGATCTTGCCCTTGGTCTCGCCCAGTCCCTTGAACATCCGCGGGGCCAGCACGGTCGCCAGCATCCCGATGATGAGCACCACCACCAGCAACTCGACCAGCGTGAATCCCTTGCGTTGCCGTTTCCTTCGGTTCATCCGCGTACCCCTTCTCTTCCTGCAATCCACTAACAACTCTCCTGTGTTTTCTCCAACGGACGTTCGCGTCTCGGCGGCGACGGTCACATCGCCCCGGCGTTCAGCGACATCTGGACAATCGGCAGCAACGCCGCGGCGATGATAAAGCCGATCACCAAAGCCAAAATCAGAATCAGCAGCGCCGGGAAGACATCCATAAACCGCTTGATCGCCGCGTCGGCGTCGGTGTCAAACGTCTCGGCGGCGTTGAGCAACAACTCGTCCAGTTTGCCCGTCTGCTCGCCGATCGCGACGATCTGCACCAGCAGCGGCGGGAAGTAGCCCGATTCCTCCAGGGGATCCGCCAGCGATTCGCCGCGTTTGACCTGTTCGGCCACGTGGTCGATCTCGCGGGCCAACACTTCGTTGCCCAACGTATCCCGCACCACGCCCAGCGCCTCGAGAATCGTAATGCCGCCGGCGGTCAGGGCGCCGAGGGTCCGGGCGAAACGCCCGACCGCGATCGTGCGCAGCACAGGGCCCAGGATCGGAATTTTGAGCTTGAACGCATCCCATTCCAGTCGGCCCGAGCCGCGGGCCCAGCGCCGCAAGGCGTAGAGCGCCGCGCCGATTGCGATCAAACCGACCCACCCGGGGATCGTCAGAAACAAGCCGCGCAGCAGATGGCTGACGTCCATGAGAATCCGCGTCGGCAGCGGCATCGCCGCCGCGGGCAGATCCACCGTCGAAAGAATGCGCGGCAGAATGCCGATGAGCACCACCGCGGCCGAGAGAAACCCCATGAACAGAACAAAAATCGGATAGGCCGAGGCGCTCTTGATGTCGGTCTTGACCTTCTCCTCGCGACTGAGAATCGACGCCAGTTGCGCGCTGGTATCCTCGAGGATACCACCGGTTTCACCGACGCGAATCATCGACAGATAGAGCGGACTGAAAGCCCTGTGTTCCGCCATGGCTTCAGACAGGGACTGGCCGGAATTGACGGACTTGACCAGGTGGTCAAAGATACGACGCATGCCCGCCTTGCGCTGCTGCTTGCGAATCAGTTCCAGACAGTTCAACAGAGGCAGTCCTGCGCGGACGGCCGTGCTGAACTGGGTGGTTACCGCGAGAATATCCTTGCTGGTAACGCCCTGGCCTCCGAAAGTCGGCAACCTCGGCAGCTCCAGGGCCGAACTCGACTCGCCGCCGGCTTTGGGCTGCATTCCTTCGACCAACTCCGTGACGAAGTGCCCGCGGTCGGTGAGCAGCGCGACCGCGCTGCGACGGTCCGTTGCCTCCACCGTCCCGGCCACCTGGGATCCACCTCGATCCACACCTTTGTAGGAAAACTGCCCCACACGCTACTCCACCGAAATCGCAAGGTTGACTGTTCCGTCTTTCTCCCCTCCCCCTGCGCTTGCCCAAATCCTCAGTCGTCCTCATCAATGGTCTTGGCCACCCGGAAGACCTCCTCTGGCGTCGTAACGCCCTGGGCCACCTTCCCGATGCCATCATGGACCATGCTGATGTGGTCGGCCGGCGCCTCCCTGTTGATCTGCTCCGTCGTCGGTCGCGTGGCGATCAACTCGCGCAGCTTGCCCGTAATACGGAGTAATTCAAAAATGCCAACGCGGCCGGTCAGTCCGGTCTGGTTGCATTCTTCGCAACCGGTGCCATGGTAGAACTGTGTCCCGGCGTCGAATCGTGCCGCACCGTTGAGACTCTTGAGCAGATGCTCGTCGGGCTGATAAGAACGCCTGCACTTGGGACAGATCTTGCGCACCAGACGCTGAGCGAGGATGCCTTCCAGTGAACTGGCCAGCAGGAACGGCTCGACGCCCATGTCGATCAGGCGGGTTACCGCGCCGGCCGCATCGTTGGTGTGCAGCGTCGAGAACACCAGGTGGCCCGTCAGGGCCGCCCGGATGGCGATGTCGGCCGTGTCGCGGTCGCGAATCTCGCCCACCATGATGATATCCGGATCGTGGCGAAGGATATGCCGCAAACCAGTCGCAAAGGTCAGCCCGCGCTTGGCGTTGACCGGCATTTGGTTGATCCCGTCGAGCTGGTATTCCACCGGGTCCTCAATCGTGATCATCTTGACGCCCGGCGAATAAATGCTGTTCAGGGCCGCGTACAGGGTGGTGGTTTTGCCCGATCCCGTCGGGCCGGTGACCAACACGATGCCGTGGGTCTTCGTCAGGCATTTGGAGAATCCATCGAGCGTCTCGGCGTTCATCCCCAAATCCGTGAGGTTGATCAACGACGCCGTGCGGTCGAGCAAACGCAACTCGGCCGCCTCTCCGAACACGGTCGGAATGGTCGAGACGCGGATGTCGATCTTCCCGTTCTTGCCCATGAATTCGATATGACCATCCTGCGGCACGAAGCGCTCGGCGATATTCATATCGGCCATGATCTTGATACGGGAAACGATCGCCGCCTGGAGCCGCTTGGAGGAAGGCGTCTTCTCGACCAGAATGCCGTCGACCCGATACTTGATCCGCACATCGTGCTCGAACGGCTCGATGTGGATGTCGCTGGCCCGCGCCTCGATGGCCTCCAGAATGATCAGGTTCACCAGATTCACCAGCGACGGTTCCCGCGCCAATTCATGCAGCTTGGCGGGGGAGAAATCCCCGTTGCCCAGTTGTTCGCCGCCGGACTGCTCGGCGGGAGCGAGATCATCCAGCATGCGGGCCACATTGCTGCCATAGAACCGCAACACCGCGTGCTCGAGTTGTATCGGCTCGGCGTAGTAGCGCTGGATAAAACACCCGGTTACCAGCCGCAGATCTTCCATCACCTGCGGGGCGAAGGGATCCGTCATGGCCACGGCCAGACGACCGTTTTCACGCCAAAGCGGCAAGATGTTGTACTTGCTCACCAAATCGGCCGAAACCAGGCCGATGACCTCCCCGGCAACGGACACCGCAGCCAGGTCGATCTTCTCGATACCGGCCTGCACCGAAAGGGCCTCATTGAGTTGTGCCTGGGTGACATAGCCGAGGTCCAGGAGAATCTGCCCCAGACGCCGATGCCGGACCTTCTGCTCGGCCAAAGCCACCCCGAGATCGGCCTCGTCGAGGTACGCCCGTTCACAGAGCAACTCGCCCAATCGCTTCTTACCCACGCTGTCGTTCTGCGAATTCATCCCTATTTCACAACCTAACCACAAGAGGACTCCCCAAATGGAAGTCTAATCAAATCAATAACTTAAGTCAAGCCCTGGGTTAAGACACCGGCCAGAAAACGCGATTGCGTGCCCCCAAGGCCGTTACGCTGGACCAGGGAGCCCTCCGCCTCGGCCCTGGCAGGGGTGAACCCCCCGTGTCCCCGGGCCCTCTAGTATAGTGAGACGCTCGAAAACTGCTGTTTGTTACAGTAAAATGCAATTTTAGCGCGTTGAGTGGACCGCTCAGACCAACGCCTCGGTGGCTCAGGCCGTCCGGCCCCGGCGCGCCGGCAGACCCTAACAGGACCCCGCATAGCGAAAAAATGTTTTGACAGTGTCTGACGCGGGTGTGACAATACCTTCACGCAAATAGCAACGCGATAGTATTTGCTGAGTTCCTCCAGGAACTCGTCAGGCGCGCCGGATGGCGCGCTGGATGGATCTGCACCCTGATCGGCAGCCGAAACTTGCCATAATACGTAGGTTTTATATGCAGTGAGTTGCGGTTGTCGACGAGAGCAACGTCGCCACGGGCAACCGATCGGGTACGGATGAGCTTAGTACAAGCGCGGGTTTCTTTCTGGAGGACTAGCAAGGATGCTGATGTCCAGGCAAGGAGTGGGTGGGGGCCGAGCACATACCCAGCATCGCCGGGGGGCGTGTCGGGCGGGTTCTTGGATCATGATGTTTCGACCTCCCAGGGGGGGAGTCTTCCCGCGTCCCGGGGCCGGGGGCCACACCACCTTCTGCCATCCTGGCGCGTGGGCCGAGATCGACAAGGAGGTGGCCGTATGAGGCTGGAGAAAAGGAAACCATCGGGGCGGGAGAAAGATGAGGCATCGGTCAAGTTCCTCGCGAAGCTGCGCGAGCAGCTTTACTGTTCTAACATCTCCACGATTCGCCAGAGCGCGTTCAACCTGTCGTGGATGCAGGAAGACGGGCTCGATATTCTGCGGGAGGCCTTGTTCGGCAACTCGCCGCGGCGCACCAAAGGGGCGGCCGCCTACGGGCTGAGAAAGATGCGCGGCCGCATGCGCAAGCTGGCGGAAGAGGTGTTGATTGAGGGCCTCAAGCATCCGGACAGCAAGACGGCCGAGATCTGCGGCAATGCCCTGATCGTGCTCAAACGCGGCAAAGGCTCCGGCAAATGGCCCCGGCGGCCCAAGCGGCGGAGCAACCGCGGGCCCAGACTCGAGATCCGAGAGATTCCCAGACGCGGCCCGTCGCGACAGCAGGCTCAGCGTGGCAGGAGGCCCAACGATCCGCTGTCGCGCAGGCGCTGACTCCCTGCTGCTTCTCGTAATCCCGGGCGCGGCGCAAGCCCTCCACACGCAGCGGTCGATCTCCGACAGCCAAGGTCTGATCCACAACGGCCGCGGTTTTCGCTTTCCTCCGACGGATTATCCCGGCTAGAATCGGCCCCGACACGGCGCAGGTCAGTGCCGTCAGGTGCGCGACGGGATCGGCGCTGGGGCAGTTCATACAGATTCGTCCGGGAGGAACAACTCAAATGCATAGCCTGGTCGTGTGCATCATCGCGTGGGGCATCTTCGCCGTCCCTGGTACCGGTGAAGACCGTGAACCGACACACCACTTCGACCGCCGGACTCCCGTCGTAACAGTCTATGAACGAAACCAGGGCGCCGTCGTCAACATCTCCGGGCAGCGCCGGGTCAGCCGGCGGGGCTGGCCGCAGTTCGACTGGCCGCGCACCTTCGACCGGCGCGGGCCACGATTTCAGCAACAGGTCCCGGTCCTGGGTTCCGGGTTCGTGCTGCACGAAAACGGGTTCATTGTCACCAACGCCCACGTCGTTGAAGGGGTCGAACGCATCAAGGTGGTCTTCAGCGACGGACGCGAGTATCGAGCCCGCGTCGTTAGCGCCGATGCGAGCAATGACCTGGCCGTGCTGGCGATTGAAACCGAAGACAAACTCCCGTACGTCGATCTGGGACGCAGCAGCGACCTCATGATTGGCGAGACGGTCATCGCGATCGGCAACCCCTACGGCTACGCCAACACCGTAACCAGCGGCGTCATCAGTGCCGCCGGGCGCGACCTGCAAGTCACCGAGGGCATCTGGCTGCGGGGGCTGATTCAGACCGACGCCTCGATCAATCCGGGCAACAGCGGCGGCCCCCTGCTGAACATCAACGGGCAGGTGATCGGCATCAACACCGCCATCCGTGCCGACGCGGAGAACATCGGTTTCGCGATCCCGGTCGACACGCTCGTCGAAAACCTCAGTCACATGCTCATGCCCGAGAGGCTACGGCGTGTGCGTCTGGGCCTGACCATGGGGCGAATGCGAACGAGCTTGCAGTTCCGAGGGTTGGCGGTAGAGGGCGTCAGCCCGGACAGCCCGGCCCAGCAGCAAGGACTGGCGGCCGGAGATCTCATCATTGCCATGGATGGCCACCCACTCAACAGTGTCATTGACTTCTACGTTCGGATGATGACCAAGCGGGTCGGCGAACCGATCCGCCTGCGTTGTGTCCGACCGAACGGAGATAACCCCACCGTCCGCACGGTCGAACTGACCTTGCGGCCCAGGCCCCTGCCCAACGCGCGCGTGCTGGCCCGGCGGCTTTTCCAAATGGACGTGTCCCCCCTCACCGAAGCAGTCGCCCGCCGCTTCGACTTCGAAAGTGCCTATCCGATTCTCATCGTCACGGGCATCGACCCCAACGGCGCCGCCGGCCGCGCCGGCATCCGCGGCGGGGATCTGCTCTTGCAGGCCAACGGTGCCACCGTCCGGGACGAGGAACACTTCGCCCGCGTCCTGGAGAAAATCAACGACTCCGACACCGTCGAATTCAAGATCCTGCGCATCACCATGGGATTGTTCGGGCAGATCGACCGCCATCTGCGGATTCCCGTTGCGGCGCAGGTGAAAGAGCCGCTCTGACCCCGGCTTCGCCGTGGGGATTTTTCCCATTTTGCGCTTGACATCCGGGGCGCGGCGCGGTATAGACACCCCCAATGGCATTCCCTCATTGGAGGAGGGGCCTGCCGACAGCCACCAATAGGGATGGTGGTCTTCTCATGGATGAAGGCGCGTATGGATGACGCGTCCGACCGCGACGGACAGGTCGTATCCCCGTCGCGACACGGAGGTAGGGCAATGATTCTACGGGTAAGACGTAGAGGATTGCGCCGAGCGGCGCGAACCGCTCGGAGGAGCAGTCCGCCGTTTTTGGGGGTCCAGGGGGGACCACACGTTACAGGGGGTTGTTGTGATTCCAGTGTGAATCTGGCGAACGCCAGGACGTTGGCGTCTTATGCGCCGGTGCCCAGGAACCACTGGATCTCAGGAGTCAGCGAGCCAAACGAACGATCTTCCGAGGGAGGCCCTTTGGCCTGCGAGGATGGTTGCCACCGCACGCTCAGAGTCCCCTTCCGCGGTCCCAATGGAGATACCGGTCACTATCGCAAGAAAGGATATTGTCGTGAGGTGCCACTGAGACGGATCACGAAGAAACGGCAGCGTTTTAACCCAGGGCGCTGCCACGACTGCGACCTGCGATTTTCGTTCCCACAAAGTAGTCGTCACTTCCTTTCTAGTCTCATGACGCTCGCGTCGACGTGGGTCGATCAGCGATGAAACGTTGAATGACTCAGCGGGATTGGCACCAGGGCCCCCACTGCCCTGGTGCCAATCGAATCGCTCATTCGAGGGATCGAAAGCCGACCTCTGACCAGCAGCGGTCGGACAGTGAAAGGAGTCGAATATGTTACGACGAAGCCTGATTGTGGTCTGTGCGGCCGCCCTGTTGGCCAGTGCCGCGCCGGCCGGAGAACTGAGGTACGGCTACTGGCCGTCCAGTTACGTCCCCCAGGAGTTAGTTGACATCCCCGTTCTCATGGACGTCGGCTTCTGGGTCCATGTCCTCAACCAGGACGACGTCATCAAGCTGCGGCAGGTGAGCATTCACGAATACGAGGGATGCCTCGATCTGGAGGTGCTCTGCAACTTCAAGCTGACCCTCAGTTGCAGTATCACGCCGACCAACGCCGTTGAGGGCCAGTACTCCTGTTCGATGCAGGGCGCCGACATCGATCCCCCCGAGGGAATCGCCACGGTGTGCGCCCAACTGAAGGATGCCAAGCTCGGCAGCCAGCCGGGCGGCAGCCGGGACGTGCACGTCGCCACCGTAACCATTCGCGTGGTGCCACGCTAACGACCGGCAACCAAACGCTCAGAGGCCTTATGCCAAATTGTCACCAGGGCGACGACTCGCTCCCGACGAGATCAACCTGCCCCGTGCAATTGGCCTTTACCATGAGGGGCGGACCGGCGTCGGTCCGCCCTTTATTTTCTGTTGGCCGAGCCGGACAGTCATCCTACAAAGAAGGCGCGCACGAGGTGTCTTCCCCGACGTCGGCTTCGGCGCCATCCGACAGCTCGCTCAGCGGCGGATGCGCCGTCGTAATGCGGAACTGCCCGTCGAAGAACTCCATGTCGTCAATCCGCACGCCGCGAATCCGCTCCTGGAGCAGTCTGTTGACATCGATATGGAGCCGGGGATACTCCCACCGCCCGCCGTACTCGTCCAGGGGAAACGAATCCAGCATCTTGTCCACCAGCCAATCGAACGTGTCGATGAGTCGATTTGTCACCAATTGCAGCACGACGTGATCGTCACGGAATCCCTCAAACCGGACCCCCACCCGGAGCGACTTCAGGAGCGGCCAAGGCGTCTTGACCTTCAGCTTGATCTCTTCGCCATCTGCTTCGATATCTGTCACTTGATCGGGAATCAGCCCGTTGGCCTGGAGAATGCCAACCAGCTCATCGCCGGATAAAACAATTTGCGCCATTTCTGAGTATCCTAATAGTTTCGCTACCTATCTTAGCATGCCGGATCAGAAAATGAAGCCTCAAGCCGCTAAGACCGCTGCGGTTTGCCCACAGATGGCGCCGGGATGCGCCTTTCATCGCGGCCCACCGCCTCTGTAGCAACAGTCGTTGGCCAACAGCAACCGCAGCGCAAATTTGCCCATTTTCTCTGGAGTCCCCGGGAAAAAAGGACCGAAAAAGGAGCTAGACCGGTGGTTTGCCGGCCCGGTGGGAGTACCGTATCCCGATCTCAGAGGCCCGAGGGACACGCGCACCGGCAGCGATGCTGATCCGAAGGACGCGACGAACTTAGGAGATGACGACGATGCAACGAAATCTCATTCTGGCCAGTCTTGCTATCCTCCTCGCGGCCACTTTGACCGCGGGAGCCGATCCCGGCCGAATCGCTATCGCTGGAAGAGCCGGCACGCTGGGCTTGGGCGGGGATCTCATGATCAATCTACTCACCGACCTGAATCTCCGCATAGGGGTTGGCGCCTTCGCCTTCGATTACGATGACGAATGGTCGGACGTCGAGTACGATTTCGAATTCGACATGCTGACCTTCCCCATGACGCTCGACTGGTATCCCTTCGACGACAAATTCCACGTTAGTGGCGGCATCGTCCTCAACGAGACCGATGTGGACCTGGACAGCACCTACCGCGGCACGGTCGAGATTGACGGGACCACCTATACGGCCGGCGAGGTCGGTGTCCTCTCCGGAAACTTTGGTTTCGACAATGTCGCCCCGTACATCGGCATCGGCTGGGGCAACGCCTTTGGCAAGAGCCGGCGCTGGGGCTTCGTCACCGACCTGGGGGTGGCGTTCATCGGCTCACCCGATGTGAAGCTCTCCGCCACGGGCACGCTGGCCTCCGATCCCACGTTTCGGTCGCATCTGGCCCGGGAAGAGGCGGATCTGAAGGACGATCTGGAAGATTTGAAGATCTACCCGGTCTTCTCGGCCAATCTCTACTTCCGGTTCTAGACTGCTTCCTTTCATAGATCGACCTAGCTGACCAGTCTCGCCCGCAGCCGGCGCACCGCCAGGGTACCGAAGACAACGATAAAGACGGCGATATACGCCAGATCGCCCAGCAGGCTGAGGCGATAGTGGCTGGTGCAGGCCGCCCGCACGAGCCGCACCGCATGGGTCAGTGGGATCACCTCCGCCACGAAGCGCACCGCCGGCGGCAGATTGCTCACCGGAAACACCACCCCCGAAAAGAAGAACATCGGCGAGATGAACCCCGTCAGGTAGAAGTTGAAGTGGTTGATCGTCTTGACGAATGACGTCACCAACAGCGCCATGCTGGCAAACATCACCCCCGTCAGAAAACCTACGAGAGGAGCCAGCAGCGCCTGGGGCAGATGGACGATACGGAAGATCGTCAGGATGCACAGCACGGCGAACGAGAAGAACAACCCTTTGGTCCCGGCCCAGATGATCTCGCCCACGATCAGATTGCTGACCGTAATGGGCGCCGCCAGCATCCCGTCGTAGACCTTGTCGAATTCCAGCCGAATGAAGGCCCCGTACGTACACTCGAAGGTCGCGGTGAACATCGCCGTGGTGACGAGCAGGCCGGTGCCCAGAAACTCGATGTAGGCCATCCCTTCCATCGATTCGGTGATGTACGTGCCCAGTCCCAGGCCGATGCCCAGCAGGAACAGCAGCGGTTCCAGGAACGGCGGCAGCCCGTTGCTCAGCAGGTTCTTCGTGTAGACGCGCATGTGACGATACCAAACGCTGTAGAGCCGTTGGGACAACCGTGGGTAGGTCATGGTCTTACTGCTTTGCATTCAGCCCCCTCCCTGTGGCTTTCAAGAAGACATCCTCGAGGTTCGCCTGACGCAGGTAGTATTGATGGCCATTGAGCAAGTCCGCCACCGCTTTGAGGCGGTCGATGTCGTCGCTGTAGAATCGGCTCATCCCCTGCGACCGGTCGAGCCGGACCCCGGGTCCCAGCGCCTCGGGCCCCGCCTGCTCATTGGCCACCTCCAGAACGTATTTCTCGATGTTCTCGGCCAGCAGCTTCACGGGCCGGTCCTCCATGACCTTACGTCCCTTGTCCATGATCAGGACGGTATCACAAATCTGGAAGGCCTCTTCCATGTAGTGCGTGGTCAGCAGGATCGTTGTGCCCTGGTTGCGTAGTTGCCGCAATTTCTCCCAGATTAGATGGCGCACCTGGGGGTCCAGGCCGGTCGTTGGCTCGTCCAGAATCAGCAGTTTCGGCTCGTTGAGCAGCGCGCGGGCGATCACCAGCCGCCGCTTCATCCCGCCCGATAGCTCGCGAATCTTCGCCTTGGCCTTCTCCGCCAGCTCCAGGAACTCCAGCAGTGCGTCGATACGCTGCCGGGCCGTACGCATGGGCAAGGCATAAAAGCGTGCATAGATCAACAGGTTCTGGACGACGTTGAGTTCCTCATCGAGGTTGTTCTCCTGGGGCACCACGCCGGAGAGATACTTGATGGGCAACTCGTCACCAGCCGGGTCGTAGCCAAAGATGTCGATCGTCCCGGCGTCGGCCTTATCACGCGTGGCCTTGCCGTAGATGATCTTCATCATGGTTGTCTTGCCGGCCCCGTTCGGGCCGAGCAGGCCGAAACACGTCCCGGCCTCGACGCCGAAACTCAGATTGCACACGGCACGGACCTTGCCGAACGTCTTGCTCACATTGTCGATCGAAACAACCTTCATGGGCTCCATACCTGTCGCGGTCGGTTTGTTGCCGCCGCCCTGGGCGACGCAGGCGGTATTCTACACATCTGGGCCGACAATACCAACAGCGAGCCTGGAATGTTCGCCTGGCCGACCTTTATCGGTCCATTGCCGGCTTATCTCGTTGACGAGGCCACCACCGGGGGCTAGACTACGGTCAAAATCAATAACCCAAGGAAAGGACACACTCGTGGCGTCAGACAGGAAGGACCCTGCCAACGATTCCCGCAAACGCTCACCGGCCTCCGGCATTCGGACCGGTTCCCGCGTCGACGACATCAAACGCTCGTTCCTCGACAATCTATTCTGTGGGATTGGCCGGGTCCCCCGCGCCGCGACGCGTAACGATCTGTATACGGCCCTGGCCCTGACGGTACGCGATCGCGTGCTCAAGCAAGGCGTGCGAACCCTGGAGGCCTACACCGCCCAGGACGCCCGCGTCGTGGCCTATCTGTCGGCCGAATTTCTGCCCGGACCGCATCTCGCCAACAATCTGCTCAACCTGGGCATCATGGATCAAACGCGTCAAGCCATGACCGAGTTGGGCATCAAGCTCGACGATCTGTTCGAGCAGGAGGAAGAGCCGGGCCTGGGCAACGGCGGCCTGGGCCGCCTGGCCTCGTGCTATCTGGATTCCCTCGCGTCCGTTGAGATCCCCGCCATCGGTTATGGCATCCGCTACGAGTTCGGCATCTTCGACCAGGTCATCCAGGACGGCTGGCAAGTGGAGATCACCGACAAGTGGCTCCGCTTCGGCAATCCCTGGGAAATCGCCCGGCCGGAAGTCGCCTTCGACGTGCCCTTCGGTGGTCGCACCGAGAGCTGGACCGACGAAGAGGGCCGGTTCCGCGTCCGCTGGGTCCCCGAGACCGTCGTCAAAGGCGTTGCCTACGACACCCCCATCCTGGGCTACCGCGTGGGCACCTGCAATCGCCTGCGCCTCTGGAAAGCCGAAGCGGTCGAGTCCTTCGATTTCGACGCGTTCAACCACGGGGACTACTATCGCGCTGTTGAGGACAAAATGTTCTCCGAGAACATCACCAAGGTCCTCTATCCCAATGACGAACACGGGGCCGGCAAGGAGCTGCGCCTGGAGCAGCAGTTCTTCTTCGTCACCTGCTCGCTGCAGGACATGCTCCGGGTGCACCAGACCCTGGGTCGGCCGCTGGATCAATTCCACAAGCACTGGGCCGTGCAGCTCAACGATACCCACCCGGCCCTGGCCGTGGCCGAATTGATGCGCCTGCTGATCGACAAGCACATGCTGGATTGGGACACCGCCTGGGAGGTGACGCGCAATACGTGCGCCTACACCAATCATACGTTGTTGCCCGAGGCCCTGGAGACCTGGCCCGTCGAGCTGTTCGGACGCCTGCTGCCCCGCCATCTGCAACTGATCTACGCCATCAACCATCGCTTCCTCCAGAATGTGCGGGCCCGCTTTCCCAACGACGAGGCCCGGGTCGGCCGCATGTCGATCATCGACGAGGGCGGACAGCGCAGTGTCCGCATGGCGAATCTGGCCACAGTCGGTAGTCATCGCGTCAACGGCGTGGCCGCCCTGCACTCGGATCTGCTCAAGCAGTTCGTGCTCCAGGATTTTGCCGAGATGTGGCCGGAGAAGTTCTGCAACGTCACCAATGGGGTCACGCCACGTCGCTTCGTGGCCGTGAGCAACCCCCCGCTGGCCCAACTGCTCACCGACCGCATTGGCGAAACCTGGCTGCGCGACCTCGACGAGTTGCGCGCCCTCGAGGCCCTGGCCGATGATGAGGAGTTCCAGCAACAGTGGCATGACGTCAAATCCAAGGCCAAGCAGAAACTAACCGACCTGATCGCCAGGCGTACCGGTGTCATCGTCGACCCGGCCTCGCTGTTCGATATCCAGGCCAAGCGTATCCACGAATACAAGCGGCAGCACCTCAACGTGCTGCACATCCTGACGCTCTATCTGCGTCTGAAGCGCGACCCGCAGGCGGATATCCCGCCGCGCACGTTTGTCTTCGGGGGCAAGGCCGCCCCGGGCTACGACATGGCCAAGCTCATCATCAAATTGATCAACGCCGTGGCGGACCTCGTCAACCACGACCGCTTCGTCTCCGATCGTCTGAAAGTGGTCTTCTTCCCCGACTACAACGTCAAGAACGCCCAGCCCGTCTATCCGGCCGCCGATCTGTCCGAGCAGATTTCCATGGCCGGCAAGGAGGCCTCCGGCACGGGCAACATGAAATTCTCGCTCAACGGCGCTCTGACCATCGGCACCCTGGACGGCGCCAACGTGGAAATCCGTGAAGAGGTGGGCGATGACAATTTCTTCCTCTTCGGTCTGACCGCGCAGGAGGCCCGCGAACGTCTGCGGTACGACTACCGGCCCCGCGATGTCTACAAACACAATGAGAGGCTGCGCGAGGTGCTCGACTTCATCGCCGCCAGCGACCGGGAATTGTTCCAGCCGCTCATCGACAATCTCCTCAACTACGACCCGTTCCTGGTCCTGGCCGATTACCAGGCCTATGTCGAGTGTCAGGAACGGGTTACCGATCTCTGGCGCGACCAGCGGGCCTGGCGTCGTGCCAGCATTCTCAACGTCGCCCGCATGGGCAAATTCTCGTCCGACCGCTCCATTCGGGACTACTGCGAGCACATCTGGAACGTCCAGCCCATCGAGGTCGCCATGGAGGCCATCGAGCCGTGCTGCAACAAGGACTGAGGCATTCAGCCCTAGGCCGCCCACCGCGCGTAACGCCAGTGGGCTGGATCGGCATCAAATTGCCTGAATCGCCAAAAACTCTCAAGCCGGGTCTTGACAATGGCCGAAAATCCTGCTAGGAGATGGCTTGGAAGCTGATTGGCGGTATTTCTGATGAATCGACGAACCAAGCAACAACTCAGGGGGACTTTGGCTGCCACGACGGTGCCGTGTGGGTGCGTGCGCGTCGTCAGCGGCATGATGGTCATTATCCGGGAGAGACCTAAGCTACCCTGACAGAGCTCAAAACCGGATCCACAGGAGCCTTCCAGGGCAGCATGCTCTGGAGGGCTTTTTTTGTTAGGAGACACACAATGACTGAACAACCGGGACAACCATGGTACGAGCAGGACGGCTTCTGGGACACCTTCGCCCCGATTATCTTCGACCAGCCGCGCCGGGATCTGGCGGCCGAGGAAATCGATCGTCTCATCGACCTGCTGGGATTGACACGCGACCAGCGCATCTGCGATCTCTGCTGCGGCGTCGGGCGTCACAGCCTGGAACTGGCCCGGCGGGGCTTTGCCGTCACGGCGGTAGACCGGACCGGCCGCTACCTCGAACAGGCCCGTGAAGCTGCGCAATCCGAAGGCCTGGAGATCGACTTCGTTCACGCCGACATGCGGGATTTCTGCCGGCCCGAGTCCTTCGACGTGGTTCTGAACTTGTTCACCTCGTTCGGCTACTTCGACGCCCAGCGGGACGACCGCCAGGTCGTCGAGAACGCGCATCGCTCGCTCAAAGGGGACGGCCGGTTCCTCCTCGACCTCATGAGCAAGGAGATCATCGCCCGTGTTTTCCGGGCTCGCGACTGGCACCCGGTCGACGGGGGCATGATGCTGGAAGATCGCAAGATCGTGGACGACTGGACCCGGATCGAGAACTGCTGGACCCTGATCCGGGAAGGTCGACAGCACCAATGGACCTTTTCCCATCGCCTGTATTCGGCCGCCGAGCTGTGCCGGTTGCTGGAGGACGGTCGCTTCCGCAAGACGCGCGCTTACGGGGGCCTGGACGGATCGCCCTACGACGAAAAAGCCGAGCGTTTGGTCGTCGTTGCCCGCAAGCAGCCTGGTGGACTCTGTTCTTGACGCGACCGGGCCCGGCGGCGTATCATACGCGATTCGTTTTGGCTGTACTTAGAGGACTGTTACGATGTCGGATGACAAAAAGAAGAACTACCGCGACACGTTGAACCTGCCCAAGACCAGCTTCGCCATGAAGGCCAACCTGGTCCAGCGCGAGCCCCAGATGCGTAAGCGCTGGGCCAAGGAGAACATCTACAGCAAGATTCGCGCCGCCCGTCACGGCGCGCCGCTCTACACGCTGCACGACGGCCCCCCCTACGCCAACGGCGACATTCACATGGGCCACGTGATCAACAAGGTCCTCAAGGATTTCGTGGTCAAATACAAAACCATGGCCGGTTTCGACGCCCCATACATCCCGGGCTGGGACTGCCACGGCCTGCCCATCGAGGCCAAGGTCATGACCGACCTGGGCGAGAAGGTCCGGCAGATGACCAAGCCTGAGGTGCGCAAAGACTGCATGAAGTACGCCAGCAAGTACGTCAAGCTGCAAAGCAAGCAGTTCCAGGCGCTGGGTGTCTTTGGCGATTTCGACAATCCGTACCTAACGTTCAAGCCGCAATACGAGGCCGGTATCCTGGAAGTCTTCGCCGATCTGGTGGGCAAGGGCCTGGTCTATCGCCAGCTCAAACCCATCCACTGGTCCATCGGCTGCGAGACGGCGCTGGCCGAGGCGGAGCTGGAGTACAAGGACATCGCTTCGCCCAGTATCTTCGTCAATTTCCCGGCTGTGCACGAGACCATCACGCGGCTGATCGAGTTGGGGCTGGTCACGGGCGAACAAGCCCAGGACGCGGCCGTCTGCCTGATGATCTGGACGACGACGCCCTGGACGCTCGCGGCGAATCTGGCCGTCGCGGTGCATCCGCATCTCGAGTATACGACGATTGCCTATGAGAAGGACGGTCGCAAATACGTTTCCGTCGTCTCGACCGACCGCATCGAAGCGGTCGTCGCGGCCGGCGGTCTCGAGCAAGGCCAATACACGGTTGCGGAGAAGAAGGTGCGAGGCAGCGAACTCGAAGGCCTGCGCTACGCCCATCCTTTCGTCGAGACGAATCCGACCGACCAGGACGCGTACATGGTGGTCACGGCCGACTACGTCACTACCGAGGACGGTACGGGCCTGGTCCACACCGCCCCCGGACACGGCCAGGAAGACTACATGACCGGCCAGAAGCACAACCTGGCCATTTACTCACCCGTCCAGGACGACGGCTGCTACGACGAGACCGTCCCCGACTGGCTGCAAGGCAAGAACGTGCTGAAGGTCGACAAAGAGGTCAACGCCCATCTGGCCCAGGCCGGCTGGCTGTTTGCCGAGCGGGAGATCACGCACAGCTACCCCCACTGCTGGCGCAGCAAAGGCCCGGTCATCTTCCGAGCGACGGAACAGTGGTTCGTCGGCGTCGACAAGGAACTGCCCGAGACGGGCAGGAACCTGCGCGAGATGGCGCTGGAAAGCGTCGAGCGCGTGCGCTGGATCCCCGGCTGGGGCCAGAAGCGCATCGCCGGCATGCTGGAATCACGGCCCGACTGGTGTATCAGTCGCCAGCGCAGTTGGGGACTGCCCATCCCCGTATTCGTGATGCCCGATGGCCGGCCCCTGTTGACCAAAGAATCCGTCCTGGCCGTGTCGCGTCACATCGGACAGCGTGGTTCGAATAGTTGGTTCAGCGATTCCCCCCGCGAGATCCTGGGCGAGGATTTCGCTCTGCCCGAAGGGTTCGATTTCGACCAACTCCAGAAGGAGGAGAACATTTTCGACGTCTGGTTCGAGTCGGGCTGTAGCTGGTACAGCGTCGCGCAAGCGGCCGGCTGGCCCATCCCGGTCGATCTGTATCTGGAAGGCTCGGATCAGCACCGCGGCTGGTTCCAGCTCTCGCTGTTGCCTGCCATTGGCGCCACGGGCGGCGCGCCCTTCCAGAACGTGCTGACGCACGGCTTCACCGTCGACGAAAAGGGCATGAAGCAATCCAAGTCCCTGGGCAACTACGTCAGCGCCCAGGACGAGATCGCCAAGTACGGTGCCGACATCCTCAGGCTCTGGGTCGCGAGTGTCAACTACCAGGAGGACGTCCGCTGCACCGACGAATTGATCGGTCGCACGCAGGACGCCTACCGCAAGATTCGCAACACGCTCCGCTACCTGCTGGGCAACCTCAACGGCTTCGATCCGGCCCAACACGCCGTATCGTACGAGCAGATGACCGCCATCGACCAGTGGGCCATGTGTCAGTTGCAGAAGCTCATCGCCGACGTCACCGACGCCTATGAGAACTTCGTGTTTCACCGTGTCTTCTCGCTGCTCTACAACTTCTGCACGATCGAGATGAGCAGCATCTACATGGACGTGCTCAAGGACCGCATGTATTGCGACGCGACCGACAGCGTGTCACGCCGCAGCGGGCAAACCGTGATGCACCACATCCTGGACGCCCTCGTGCGTCTGCTCGCGCCGATCCTGGCTCACACCGCCGAGGAGGCGTGGGAGGCCATGGCCGCCCAGGGCGAGGATTGCGACACAGTGCACTTAGCGGCCCTGCCCAAGGTCGACGCTTCCATTGACTACGCCGGCCAGCAGGCCAAATGGGACAAGCTGATGGCCCTGCGCGACGAAGTCCTCCGGACGCTTGAAGGCCTGCGCCAGGATAAGACCATTGCCAGCAACCAGGAGGCGACCGTGACGCTGCGCTGCACCGACGACGACGCGGCCGCCATCAACGCCTTCGGCCTGGAAGCCTTCGCCGCCCTGTGCATCGTCAGCGAGGTCAAGCTCGAAGCCGGCGCCGACGCGACAACCATCACCGCCGCCAAGAGCACCCACGAGAAATGTCAGCGTTGCTGGAACTATTGGCCCAGCGTCGGAGTCAACGCGGAGCATGCGGACTTGTGCGAGCGCTGCGCCGCCGTGGTGGATAGGCCGTAGGCTGTAGGCCGAAGGAGGGATTGTTACTCCTTCCGGAGAGCGCGAACCAGCCCGTTCAATACCTTGGAGACCTCTGCGCTCAGGTGGGAGAGCAGCTCGCAATCCTCAGGGCTCAGGTATCCCAGGCGAGAAGCGATGGACAGTTGATACTGAACTTCTCGCGCAGAACCGTAGGCCATGTCCAGAAAGCGGACATAATCGGAATGCGAATGCCGGGCGCAGCCCTCGACAATGTTGGAAGCTATCGAGACAGCCGCTCGACGCAACTGCGAGGTCAGTCCAAATACCTCCTCCCGAGGAAAAGCCTTGGTGGCCCTGTAGATATCCAGCGTCAACTGATCGGCTACTTCAAACGCTCGCAGCTTTGTGTGGTCTCGCATCCTCTACCCCTCCTCCCCACATCTCTATCCAATCGTCAAGAAGACTGCCAGCCTCAACTTAAGCGATTGTATCAAGCTCAAGAGTGCCTGCCAAACCTCAACGTGCGCCTACAGCCTACAGTCTACGGCCTAGAGCCTGCGAGCTGTTCGACTGCTCGCGCGTAGACTTCATCGAGCGTGATGTGCTGAATCGCGTGGGCGGAGTCGGTGCTCTTGATGGCCAGGCCGCGCTGATCGAGGTCACGGCCGACGAGGCATTCGGGGCGATGGTACGGGCCGACGCGCTGCGGGTTGGACCAACTGAACATCATGACCAGGGGCCGGCCCAAGGCCGCGGCGATATGGCCCGGGCCCGTGTCATTACTGACGACGAGCCGCGCGCCGCGTAACACTTCGACTAATTCGGGCAACGAGGTCCGGCCGGCAAGATTGACAATGGGGCAATCCGAGCGATCCTGGATCTGCTCGACCATGGCGCGCTCGGCGCCGCTTCCAGTCGCCACGATCGTCAAGCCATGGTCGCCCGCAAGCCGGTCGGCCAAGGCGGCGAAACGCTCCGCCGGCCAGCATTTGCTGATCTGCGCCGAGCCCGGGATGAGGACGGCGTAGCGGTCCACGTCAACGTCACGCTCGGACAGCAGCGTTCGAGCAGCCGCGGAGGCGGCCGGCTTCTCGGGCAAAACGAATTCGACCTGCCGATCCTCGGCGCCCATCGCTTCGAGGATCTTCATATAATAGTCGATCACATGGGCCCATTCGGGCCGGGCCGGGACCGTACTCGTATAGAAATGGTGGGCGAATTCGCGTCCCCAGATGGGGCCGAAACGCTCGGGGCACCCCGACAACCAGGCCAGCGCCCCACTGCGGAAGAGTCCCTGCAAGTCCACCACCGCATCGAATTGGTGCTGCCGTAGTTCCCGGATCAGCGTGATGAGCGCACCAAACGCGCCCGGATGGCGCCAGGCCTTGCCCAGGCGCCGGCGGTCGAAGAGGATGATCTCATCGAAATGCGGGTGCCCTTCGATCAGCGGCGCAAACACCGGCCGGACCAGCCAACTGATCCGCGCGTTCGGAAAACTGCGGCGCAGCGCCGACAGGGCCGGCAGCGCCATGACGATGTCCCCCAGAGAACTGGGCTTGATCAGCAAAATGTTCGTCCACGGATCCGACATAGGTTGCGGATTGTACGCCAGAGTCGCGTGCCGGGCAACGGGCGATCCGAAATCATGGTTGAAATGTCCGGCCGGACCGCTAGAATGGCATGCTGACCGGGCCCACGCATAGCAAGCAGCATCTTAGGACTCCCTGGCATGGCAAAAAGAGGCAGATATGTTTACGAATGGCCGCGACCGATGGTCACGGTGGACGCGGCCGTCTTCACGTTCATCGACGGCAACCCCCATCTCCTGTTGATCCAGCGCAAGCACGAGCCCTATGAAGGCCAATGGGGCATCCCGGGTGGATTCATCGAGATGGACGAAGAATTGGAGGACGCCGTCGCCCGTGAGTTGGAGGAGGAGACGGGCCTCAAGGGCGTCGCGCTCGAGCAGTTGCGCACCTTCGGCACCGTGGGCCGTGACCCGCGCGGTCGCCAGATAACCGTCGTCTACATGGGCGTCGCAGAAGAGGGCCAAACCGAGGTGCATGGTGGCGATGACGCGGCGGACGCCCGCTGGTTCGACATCGGCCGTCTGCCGGAGAATCTGGCTTTCGACCACGACGCCGTGATCAATGTTGCCATCGCCGCCTTCAAACGCAGCGCCGCCTACCGTGAGACCGTGCAGCCCTGACGCGCGCGGCCCCGCCGGCTGCCGCGCAAGCCCGCAAGAAACTGCCAAATCCTGCAAAGTGCCTCCCTTATCCGGCCGATATAGGCGTTGTCATGAGTCTGAAGCATGAAAGGCGCACCATGGGATTTGACAGCAACGACGTCTACCACCTCTTCCGGCAGGACCACAAAGAACTCCACGAAGATCTCTGGCAACTCATCGAACGCCGCCCACCACGCTTCTGTTGGCGCTGGCTGGGCCATCATAACGCCGAAGGCTATGCCGAATACGCGTTCGAGCACGACGGTACCCTCTATACGCTGAATGTCCACCGCTACCTCCACTACGCGATCTATGACCAATTGCCGTCACAGGTCATACAGACGTGCCACAACAATTGGTGCTGCAACATCAACCACCTGGCCGTCATTCGGGAACCGGCGCAAGCCGTCCTCTGTTAGAGCGTGCAACCCCGGACGGGCGGACTCCTCGTGATCTCGGCGCGGGCTCGGCACACGGCACCCGAACGTCCTATATCACAGATCTGCCACCAACGCGGCAGCGGACGACTCAGATACCGGCGGTCTTTTTGATCTGCTGATTGAACATCTGAAGTTGGGCCGCGATGGCACTCAGAGCCCATTCGATATAGTGGAGTTGATGGGCGGGCTGACGGCGGCGTTCGTTCATCAGGCCCATTTGGACGGTGTTCATAAAGCGTCCCATCGTCTGCGGCGCGATCGGCGTCGGCTCGCTGGCCCACCGCTTCAGTGCTTGATACTGGCGGCGCAAGTGCGCACTGGTCCGCAACTGTTCGGCACTGAGATAGTCGCCCGGGTTGAACGCGATCTGGAGGCCCTTGAGGCACAGAATCAAGGGCTCGTAGTTGGCTCGCTTTTCCAGCCGAATGAACTTGTACTGCTGCGTGTACGTGGTGGCCTGGGCCGGCGCCTTATTGGCGATGTCGTCGCCTCCCAGATACCAGTTGCGCCGGCTACAGCGGGCAAACACCAACTCCTCCCCGACGCTGCGCTGGGTAATCTCGCCCTGATGCATGCGCGAGATCCACAGCCCGCCGCTCTTGCGCTCCAAGCCACCGCCCAGGGCCAGCAGACACTTGACGAAGCCCAGCGGGAGGGTCCGGTGCCTGCCGATCTGATGGCGGAGCAGTTGAAACGACAGATGCAAGCTGTGCGGCTGGACGCGGAAGAACGTAACCATCTCCTGGATCAACTGGTTCAACAGCCAGGGGTCCGAGGTGGCCGGCCGTGACAGTTCGCCCGCGATGTTGAGCCGGCCCGGTGCCAACTCCAGGAAACCCGGATTGCGCCGTCGAAGCCCGGAGCCGGTATGATCGTCGATGTATCCTCCCATTTTCCAGCACAGCACATCCAGGCGAAAGTCGTAGAAATACTTGAAGCCATCGTAGACCGGATCGAACGCCTGGCGGGCGCTGCGTTGCGGCTCGACGGCCGCGAACCCCAGATTGCTCAGCTCCAACTCACATCCCAACGGTACCAATCCTGGCTGGAGGTTCGAGCGGATGCGCGTCAGGTGGGCCTCGGCCACGCGCGGATCGAACATGCTCCGCGCCGCGCGCACCGCGTATTTGACGTAGTCGATCAGATCGTTCTGCCCGATCGGCATGGTCTTGAGACTCCGCTCGACGAGTAAATCCACGATGCTGCTGTTGGCGTTGATCATCTGCAAGGCGGCCAGCAGACTCACCGACCGGGCGAAGTAACGCTCGGACGAACGCATGTGCTCCAGTTCAAAGCGAAACCGGTTGCGTGTCTGTTCTTCGAACTGATTGAGCACCACCTGCCGCAGTACGAGGGCCAGATAGTTGCGCACATACTGCCGGGCCTCCGGGGCGCCGGCCAGGTGCCGAATGCTCGGACGCGGCCGATCCAGTTCGCGTTCGAGGTAGTAGTCGCTCACCGCGTCGCTGTGGTAGTGGCTCATCACCAGATCGCGCTCGGTCGTGCCCAGCAGTTCGCGCTCGGCCAGTCGCTCCAGCTCCGCATCGGCCGTGCGTTCCCCAGGCCGGGTATGCTTCTTGAGAAACCGGTCGATGCGTTTGCGCAGCCACAACTCGTGGATCAGGTTCACGTGGAACCGGTCCCCGAACTGCTTGCGCATCGACTCGGTGGTCACCAGGTAGGCCTGCGCCTCAACGGTGCCGTGGGCGGCCGAGACGTGCACCGTTTCACGCTGGTAGCGTTTGCCTTCGTAGTGGTCGATCTCATCCATCGCCGAGAATGGCACGTCATGGATCAGCAGGCCTTCGATGCGCGCCGTCGGCGCCTCGACGGCGTAGAAATAGACGTTGTCCGGGCTGACCTTGCGATAGCCGGGGAGAAAAGCCGGCTCGGCGAACAGCACCCTCTTATCCAGGCGCGATGGCCGTCGCGCAAAACTCAGGCCACTAACGGACTGAAAGATGCGGCTGTCCCGCAGCGAACCGTAGATGAAGAGGTTGACTTTTCGCTTGTGCATAGTTGTCTTGGCGCCCGGGCGACGATCGGACCTCAGGCCTCGCGGAGAATACGCCGGCGCAACTGCCACAGTTCTCGGAAGGCGCGCAGGATGACGCGCAGATTGGCGCCGGTCTGCTGCCCGGCCGTGCGCGGGTAGTGACGGACGCCGCGCTGCGTGATCCGATAGCCTTTTCGCTGCGCTCGCGCCAGGATCTCCGTGTCGATCAGCGCGCCGGTACTTTCCATCCTGATATCGTCGAACAGCGCCCGCCGGTAGAGCTTGAAGGCACAATCGACGTCGCGAATCCTCAGGGAAAACGCCAGGCGAATGACCCGCGTCCAAAGCCAGCCGTTGATCTTCCGCATGAAGCTGTCCTGACGCTGCATCCGGTAGCAACTGACGATGTCGTAGTCGGCCAGCAGCGGCAGCAAGGCGGGCATCTCGCCGATATCAAACTGGCCGTCGCCGTCGGTGTAGAAGACCAGTTCCTTGGTCGCCGCCCGGAACCCGGATTGCAAGGCGGCGCCGTAGCCCAGATTCTGCGGGTGGTGAATGGCCCGGATGCGTGGATTGTCGTCAGCGATCTCGTCCGCGATCCGGCCCGTCGCATCGCTGCTGCCATCGTCGACGATGAGCACTTCGTAGTCCGCCTGCAACGCCTCCAGCGTTGCGACCGCCTGCTGCGCGACCCGGGCAACGTTATCCTGTTCGTTGTAGCAGGGAAAGAAGACTGTGATAGAGACGGGAGCCCGCGGATCTTCGCGCTGATCCGCGGGACAGTCGGCCTCGGCCATCGTTCACCACCTCTTTCTGTTGGAGATCGAGTTCCTCTCGGCAATATATTGCTGCATCCGCTCGGCGCACTCCTGAGCGGCTTGCTGATCGCCCTTGATGCGTGCCAGTTGCTCCAGCCGCAACAGCGCCAGACGGGCGGCCTCCAGCCGCAGGTTATAGCCGTGCTGTCCGGCGTACTGGGCTTTGTTCGTCTTGAAGTCCGTCGCATACCCCAGGCAGAGCTCATCGATCTGCGAACGCAACTGCGGGAACTGACTGGCCACCAGGAGTAGATCGAGGACCGGCGCCGGCGAAGGATGCAGCTCGAAGGCCTTCATCACCCGTTGCAATCCCTTGCGTTTGCTCTCGGCGTCGCGAAACAGCAGCAGATTGTGCCCGATCGTGAGGTGGGCTGAGAACTCATCCGGATACTCCGTGGCCCCGGTAAACATGCCTTCGAAGAGTCGCTTGCCCGGCTCGGTGTTGATGTTGACGAACATCTTCTGCTTGTTGTTCATGAAAACGACGCGCCAATCGGGACTGTAGACCAGACCGTTGACAAAGGCCTTGTCGAACTGGTTGTTGGGCATCAGAACGACCCACACGTCGTACTTATCGAGTTGCTCGGTCACCCATGCGCCAATCTCCGTGTAATCCTGCGCGTTGGGACGCCGCCGTTCCAGGGCCGCGCGCCGCGCCGCCGGCCCGCCGGTCATGATCCGCGTCCACAAATCGAACACCCGGCGGTCGTAGGCCGCCTGCGCCCGGCCATCCATAAACAGTTGTAGCGGGGTCTTGCCCGTCTCCGGATCGGGGCGCTGGCCCCAGGCGACGAAGCCGCCCTCGGTCCAGTAGTTGAACATTTTGCCGCTGAGTTGGTTGCGCCGCATGAAGTCGCAGGCGTAGAAGGGTTTGGCATCCGACGCCGTCATGCGCATGAAGATCGAGGTCAGCTTCGCATCGGCCGGCCAGTAGTCCAGATAAACCCGTTTGAATCGCGCGCCCCACAGCACCCCGAAGCACAGCACGAGAACCGCCCCGGCCAGGGCCAAGCGCGTCTCCACGGCGGCCGGCAGCGCCGGCACTTCGAACCGTTTCGTGCGCCGCTGCTGGTAGAGCGCCGCGGCGATGCGAATAACGTGATCGATGAGCAAAGCCAGAATCGGGCAGGCCGCATAGCCGGCGATCGGGATGAAACGCCGCGAGCGAATCGCCATATAAATCGTCAGGGCGGCGATGATCAGCAGCGCCACATCGATCTGGGGCCAGACGAACTCCGACTCCGATTTCGCCTGCTTTTTGGCCGGCCGACCGGCTTGCCCTTTCGTCTGGAACAACAGCGCGGCCCAGACGAGCAGCCCCAGCCAGGCCATGATGTACAGCACCAGAAACGGCACGGCCGTCCCCACCGGGTTGGTCCAGTCGAAGGCACGGTGCCACTCGTGGACGTCACGCCAGCGTTCGGCGTGCTCGCTGAACGAGATCACGAACGTGTGCGTCAGATTCGTCAGATGGAACGGATTGAAAACAACCATCGCCACGAAGGCCACGGCGCCGGCGCCAACGACATGGAGCAGCGTCCTGCGGTCCACGACACGGACGACGCGGTCTTTCGCAGTGACGACTACGATGCCGAGGATCATCGCCAGAGAAAAGATGCCGACGTACGCCAGACGGCCGCTGGCGGCATATTCGCCGAAAATCTGTCGCCCTCGCTCGTTGAGCGCAGCAGGCAGATCCGGGTAGAACCGCCCGAGCAACAGCAGGAAGAGCACGCCTGAGATCGCGGCATGCAGGCCCGCCACGCCGCCGTCTCCGACGCGGCGGTCCCACGCCAGGACCACGCTGCCGGCAATCGCCAGGAACAGGATGTAGATCATCCAGTCCTCTTTGATCGGCTTGGGCGTCAGGTATTCATGGGTACCGAAGCGGTTCGCCAGGCCGTACAGGACCAGCCAAAGGAGAATGCTGTAGGCGGCGATCATCCACCGCTTGGGCAGGCTCATGATCAGATGCCACCCCACGAACGGCACCAGCACGATGAACGCGTACAGATACCCGCCGTGCACGTTGGCCCAGAATACCACCACCGGGACCATCAGCCAGATATAGAGGGCGTTCCGGTAGCTCGTCAACGTCAGGATCAACAGCAGCACGGCCACCAGGACGTTGGAGAAACCGGCCGGCCGGACGTCGATGAACGAGCGACCGAGAAACAGCGCGAAGCAGGAGAAGATCACGGCCAGGGCCGGATTGACGCCCAGGACCCGTGACGTGCAGTAGAGGCAGACGACCGCTATGATGTAGATCGCAAACTTCCACACCACCAGAGCATTGAAGGCCGGATCGTCGTCGGAGCCGAACAGCGTTGTCAGGCGATAGAAGATGACGTGGGTCAGCCAGTTCTGGTTGATCCAGCCGGTGGGGTGCCAATACGCAATGGTCTTCAGATCTAGCTTGGGCAGGAGGGCGCGGGCCAGCCACGACACCTCTTTCTTGGCTTGTTCCTGGTCAAGACCGATATCCTCGGGGTCCACATCCACCATCAACTTGGCCCAGGTGGGCCAGGTCTTGATTTCATCCAGCGTGGGACCAGCGTGGTGGCTGTTGGCACTGAACGGCTCGACCGTGTCGACGCCATGGTGAACGAAATGGCGACCGCAGGCCATCGCCACCCACGTGTCACCGGCGGCCACCATATGCGTGCAGGCGTGAAACGTGAAGATCAACATGGCGGACCAGCCGATAATCATCGGCCAGCCGGAGAACGCCGAGCGCGGCTGCGCCTCCAGCAAGGTGTCCTGTGAATCGGTCTGATCTGCCTTCATTTGCATGTTTCCCAACCGTTTTGGCCTCATAATATCGCAGAAAGGTACGTCTTTTTGTCTGTATCGTCAAGAACCGCCCCCCGGCTGTTGCCCTTTGTCGAAAACTCCCCTCGGAAAAAGGGTGCCTGCGGGACATCTCGGCCCGGGGCCAGGCGAGCCGCACTCAGGGGACCGCGTTGTTGTCGCAGACGTTGATATCGCGGGGCAGCGGCTGGTTGTGGTCCACCAGAGCGGGTGAGCCGGAACGGTCGTTGATATCGGCGACGATCCGGGGCGGGCCGCTCGACGGCGTGAGATGCTGAAGGGCGACCGAAGCGGCGATAACGATGACCGCGGCCGCCCCGACGTAGCGGATGGCTTTGAACCAGCGGGACACCGCGGGTGGACCGGCACGATCGGCCACGGGCACGGGCACCGCCGCCATCAACGTTTCCTGCAACCGCCCGGGCGGGGCGATCCCCCGCAACTGCCGCAGTTCAGCTTTGAGCTGGCCCATGGATATCGCTCTGCTGTCTTTGTGCCGACGATTACTCATCACTCGACCTTTCCGTCAACTGCTGCCGGAGCCGCGTCAGGGCCCCCCCGTGTCAGCCATTTGACCGTCCCACTGGGCTGATCCAGCACCTGCGCCATTTCCCGATAGCTCAATCCTTCCATGTAGTGCAGAACCAGCGCGGCGCGGTCGTCCACGGCCAGTCGTTCCAGCGCTTTTCGCACCCGGCCGGCTTCCTCCGTCGCCACCGCTTCCGACACCGGATCGCCGACAGCCTCGACCGGTTGTTGCTCCAACCTTTCGACACCCGCCGCCCGACGGCCCTGCCGGCGCTGTGCGTCGACAAACGTATTGTAGGCAATCCGCTGCAGCCAGGTCCGCAGCGAAGCCCGACCCTCGAAGCGATCGAGCGCCCTCCAGGCCGCCGTGAACACCTCCTGCGTCAGATCCTCGGCCACGCTCGCCTGGCGCGTCAGAAACAATAGGAACCGGTAGACTGAGCCATAGTGCGTTTCAACCACCGCCTCGTAGGCCTCGCGACGACCCTCACGAAGGGCCGAGAGCATCTGTCGCTCAGCTCTGTCTCGCACGCACGCCTCCAGACCCAGAAACCCAAGCTGCCGGCCCCGTTTCCCGTTTAGACGTCCCGCTGGCCCCAAGTGTTGGCGCCGGATGGCAAGAATATGCAAAATCTGCGCGCCGAGGCCCCGCGCGTGGCCGATCCGCCCTGCTCATGCCGGCCACGCCCCGCTGTACCGTCTCGCGTGCCGGTCCTATTCAGCCAGCCATTTCTCCAGCCGATCCAGACCCTTGGTGATTTGCTCCATCGAGCAGGCGAAGCTCAGTCGGACGTTGTCGCCGCAGCCGAAGGGGGCGCCAGGCACGACCGCCACGTTGGCCTGCTCCAAGAGGGCCTTGGCGAAATCCATGCTGTCAGCCACCTTGGCCCCACCGATGGTCCGGCCGTAATGCGACGAGACGTCCGGGAAGCAATAGAACGCTCCGGTCGGCGCGGCGCACTCGATGCCTTTCATCGCGTTGAGCCGATCGGCCATGACTTTGCCGCGTTTCTCGAATTCAACGCGCATCGTCTCGATGGCCCCGTTGGCCTCGGGCCCCAGCGCCGCCAGGGCAGCGTACTGGCCGAATGTCACAGGGTTGGAGGTCATGTGCGACTGGAGCCTTCCCATCGCCTTGATCGCATCCAGCGGTCCGGCGGTGAAGCCCAGGCGCCACCCCGTCATGGAGAAGGCCTTGCTGAACCCGTTCAACGTCAGCGTCCGGCTGAACGCATCGTCGCTCAGCGCTGCAAAGCTGATGAACTTCGTGTCGCCGTAGATCAACTTCTCGTAGATCTCGTCGCTCATCACGTAGACGTTCGTCCCTTCCAGCACTTTGGCCAGGGCCGCCAGTTCGTCGGGCGTATAGGTGAAGCCGCCTGGATTGCTGGGCGAGTTGAGCACGAGCATCCCGGTCTTGTCCGTCAGGGCCGCCTTGAGCTGATCGGGCGTGAGCTTGTAACTGTTGGCCTTGTCGGTCTCGATCACTTTGGCCACGGCGCCGGCCAGCTTGATCGTCTCAGGGTACGTCACCCAATAGGGCCTGGGCAAAATCACCTCGTCGCCCGGGTCGAGCACGGCCTGCATCGCCTCATACACCGAATGCTTGCCCCCGAGATTGACGATCACCTGTTCCGGCGTATAGGCCAGCCCGTTCTCCTTCTGGAGCTTCTCGGCGATCGCCTTACGCAGTTCGGGAATGCCGGCGGCAGCCGTATATTTGGTCTGTCCGGCCTTGAGCGACTTGATCGCAGCTTCTTTGATGTATTCCGGTGTATCGAAATCCGGCTCGCCCGCCCCAAAGCCGACCACATCCACGCCCTGCGCCTTCAACTCTTTGGCTCGGGCCGTCACGGCGATCGTCGCCGAGGGCGGAACGCTTTGTGCTCTCTGACTGATCTTCATGCGAAAAACACCCTTTCTGATAGAATCCCAATCTGATGACCGGGGGCCCATTAAAACCAAAACCGCCCCGGCGTCAAGCGAATTCGCGCTAAGACACGGCGCAAATTCACCACGAGAGCCCGCCGCAGGGAAATCTGCCCGCTGAACCACGTCGAAGCAAGCCTCGTAGGCCAAAGGGTCGTAATTGTGCGCGCGACTTCGCCACCCCATGAGTCCAGGCTGGCAGTTCCCGGCCCCAGGCCGTAGAATACGGGCGGCCGTCGGAGAAGACGGAGCGAACCGACCGAGATGGCGCAGAGAGCCAAAGGAGAACGACAATGAACAAGTGGGTAGGGATCATCGTGCTCGGCATGCTGCTGGGTGTCGCCATGACCGGCTGCGACAAGGGCAAGGACGAGCAAACAGATACGAACGAGACCACCGCCGGACAGCTTAAAGACAAGGCGGGAGAAGCGCTGCAAGGCGCCACCGAGATGCTCGCCCAGCAGAAAGACAAACTCCTGGCTGCTTCTCAGGAGCAACTGGCCAACCTCGAACAGAAAGTTACCGAATGGTTGGATGAATCGGGCTCCGAGAACGAGCAGGTCCAACAGAAGCTGGCGTCGCTGCGCCAACAATTCGAGAGCGCCCTCGGGCAGGCTCGCCAGGCCCTGGAGAAGGCCCGAGAAAGCGGCGTCGAGAGTTGGGAACAGACCAAACCGACGGTCGAAGCGGCGGTCCAGAGGGTCCAGCAAGCCCACGATCAGGTCATGGCCTATCTCAAGGAACTGGCCCGGAAAGAAACCGCGGCGAGTATGCAACAACCCGGCGCCCCCGGCATCATCGAATAACCGCCGGGCCGGCCATCGCCCCCTGGCGTCTGTGTCCCAGGAGAGCGGCCAAAGCACCCAAGACCAACGCGCCGGCCAGGGCAATGGCGGTGAACAGCATGCGGTGGTCCGGGTCCGGTTTCGACGGCTTGAAGGCCCGCGTTAGAACGCTGATCGGGGGTGAAACGAGGCGCTCCACGCGACGGGCCTCGACACGAGCGCGCATCGCATCGCGCCGTTGCTCTTGCTGGAACGCGATCAGGGCCATGTGGATCAGTCCGGCCACCAGGTGCTGGACTTCCCGGTCGATGCAACTCCAGAAATGGCTCTGGCGTTGCGTGGCTTCAGTTGGTAAAGAACATGCTCGGTGTTTCATGGGTACGGACCTCCTTGTCTCCGGGGGTGGAAATCAGGAGTACGTACCCTTTTTCGTGGCCGCTGTCATCGGTCTTCCGTTCCGGCTTGCTCCGCTCGCCTCCACTTCAAACCGATGGTCCTACCTCACCAAACCCAACTTACACACAAGTCACTACACTACTGGCGAATGCGAAGCAACTCTCGCGACCCCTTGTCAACGTCGTTGACACAAACGGCAACGGCCCATTCGAGGGGACGCCGCCATCAACTTATCGGACAGCACAGTGATTGCTGTCGGCCGCATTGACAAGTTCAGCCAACGTCGGTAGTTTGTGACCTGTGCCTTCGCCAAGCTATATCGCGATCTTGATGGGAATGCTGCTCGTCGCCGCCGGTTGTGATACACCGCCGGGCGCCGGGACAGACCCCGTTTGGGAGCAGGTCAAGATCGGGCAGCTCGGCCCGCCCACGCCTGATCCTTCGCGACGGGCGAAGGTGCTGGGCACCGTCTATTTCGATGTCTATGCCTTCGACCTGCCGGCCGATAACCTCGAGAAGCTCGGCGCGGTCTGGCAAAGCCTTTCGGCCAAGCCCATCCGCACGAACAGTTATACCGCCTTTGCCGAAAACGGGTTCCGGGCCCGCTACGGCCGGTGGCGCATCTGGAAGGACGTCGAAGCCCTGCTGATCCGCGCGGGCGGACGCGGCGCGGGCACGACGTCGCTGACGCTCAGCGAGGAAATGCCGGCCGACTTACCCATCGCCGACGTGCCGCACGATCGCCCGATATCGTTTGTCGGCACGGATCTCTCGCACCAGATCGCCAACGTCGGCACCGGGGTGCTCGTGCTGCGCCTGCGGGCCGAACCGGTCCCTGGCGCCCGGGGCGTGCGCAAGATCATCGCCTACCCGGTCCACACCCTGCCCTCTTCGCTGGCCATCCCCGAACTGGACGAGGCCGCCCGCCAGCGGGAATTCAACTTCGGAGCGGCCGCCTTCGCCTCCCAGATGAGCCCGGGCGACTTTCTGATGCTGGCCCCCAACACCTATACGGGCCAGCGCCGCTCACTCGGCGGGCTGTTCTTCAACAAGCCGGTTGGCACGGTTTTTGTCGATCCCGAACAGAAGCGACCGCCCGAGCGTAAGCCCACCGTACGTCTGTTTATCTTGATTTGTACGCGGATGACTGATTGAGGGCCTATGGCTGCTGCCACCGTCGCACTGACTCGATGTCGCACCTATGATCCCAGCGCCGTGACCGAGGCAATCGCTCGTCAGTTCGACCTGCTCGGCGGTCTCGGCGGCTTCGTCAAGCCGGGGGATCACGTCCTGCTCAAACCCAATTTTATCGCGCCGCGCTCGCACCATCAGGGGCCGGCCCAGACGCATCCCGAGGTCATTCTGGCCGTGGCCCGGCTCGTTAAGGACTTCGGCGCCCAGCCGTTCGTCGCCGATTCTCCCGCCTGGGCCAACAGTGCGGCCTGCGCCCGTGCGCTCGAACTCACTGAACCGCTCGCCAGGCTGGGGGTGCCGATCCGCGATCTGGACGAGCCCCGGACGTGCCGGCTCGGGCCGGGCAAACCCCGGGTCAAGATCAGCGCGGTCGCCCTCGAGGCCGACGTCGTCATCAACCTGCCGAAGTTCAAGGCGCACCAGCAACTGGTCACGACCTTCGCGGTGAAGAATCTCTTCGGGACCGTGTGCGGCAAGCGCAAAGCCATGTGGCACTTCAAGAAGGGCGACGACGTCACGGCGTTCTGCACCCTGCTGATCGACATCTACCGCTACGTCGCGCCGGTGCTGACGATCATCGACGGCATCGTCGCAATGGAAGGACAGGGCCCGATTCGCGGACCAAACAAACCGTTGGGCTGGCTCATCGGCGGCACCGATCCGATCGCCTGCGAGACCGTCTGTTGCCAACTCATCGACGTCGCGCCCGAACAGATTCCCACCATCCGCACGGCGCGCGACATTGACTTTGGCTGTGGGGACCTCGAGCGGATTGAGATCGCCGGCGACGCCTTGCCGAATCCGCCGTGCACGGACTTTCAAATGCCGGTCATGGCGCCGATCAAATTCTCCTTCGGGCACATCTGCCGCAGCGTCGCCAACCAAATCGTGCTGCTGGCCTGCGGGGCCAAGGCCAAGCAGGCGCAGCCTGCGGATTACTGAGAGCAGCCGGTCGCGCGAACGACCCTTGCTTCCTAGCGCGGCGTGTCGTTGCGCCAGAAATCGGCGTGATACGCGACGCCGTCTTTGTTCCAGATCTTGGTGACGATATCGATGTCCCCGTCGCCGTCGACATCACCCAGCGTCGCGTCGTGCCAGCCGGGATTGTCGGTCTGGATCACCACGGGCGTGAAACTCGGATGCAATCCGCCCGAACTGAGCCAGATCACACCTCGCTCTTTGTGCCCCTTCGGCTTCATCGCCAGCTTACCGCTCGACTCCATGTACGTATCCGGGTCCTCCTGCTCGCCTGCGAAGATATCGAGATCGCCATCGGAGTCGAAATCGGCCAGGCCCAACGAATGGAACGATCCCGTCTCGGGTACGTCGCCCGGCGCCGTGGGCGGATCGGGCAGTTGGTAGCGTTTCCAGCCGATGCCCATACCGAGGTTCCGGACCCAGTAGACGTGCGACCAGCCCGTATCGCAGTCGCCATAGATGATGTCGTTGTGGCCGTCGCCGTTGAGATCGGTGATCCACGACCGCATGCTGGTCCCGTAGGACGCCTTGGGCACGGCCTTGTGCGGCCACTCGTGCCGGGGCCAGGTCCCGATCCCGGTGCCCGGATTCTCGAACCAGTAGGCGGGAATGACGATGTCAAGGTCGCCGTCGCCGTCCAGATCGGCTACGCCGTTCGGCGCGATCCCGCCGTGATTCTTCTCGCCTTGGCCCACGTCGGTCTGCTTCATGCCGTGCGCCGGATCGAACCAGGAGACCAGGGCGCCGTGATAGGTCACGATGTCGAGCCGCCCGTCGCCATTGAGATCGGCCGCCACCATGTCGTGCGCACCGCCGGCAAAGTCATGCGCGGGCCAGGGTTTGTCGGGATTGGCCGCCAGGCCACCGGGGTTCTCGAACCACACGCCCGTCAGCACGACGTCGAGCAGGCCGTCGTCATCGATATCCAGCGCCGCGGACCCTAGCGTCTTGGCGAGCCCCTCGGCCTGGCCCATCGTATGGCGCACCCACGTCGCGTCATCTTTCCGCTCGAACCAGTAGGCGGTCTTGGGCTCGCGCCGCGAGATCACCACGTCCAGATCGCCGTCCCCGTCGTAATCGGCCAGCGGACTGCCGCCCGTGCCCCAGGCCGTGCCGGGCAGCGGCTCGGCAATCGTGAAATGCGTCCATTTCATCGCCTTGCCCTGCGCCAAACTGCCGGCTAGCAACACGCAAGCGACACACAGAGAAGTCAACGTCTTCATACAGCGATCTCCTCGAATTGAGTTGCCACTCATCATCGTTCAACCTCCATCGGCATTCGAATCACGTGTGCCCCATTGTGACAGAAGGCGTTGCGACAATCAAGCCGTCAACGGCGCCAATCTCGCAACCACACACAGAACTCCGCACGTCTACCCCGGCCTAGCGAAGCTGCTGAGAGAGAAAATGGATTTGCAGGGCAGGATTGGACCGCAGCGGCTCGCGGCGACCGGTGTCGGTGAACCCCAAACTGGCGTAGAAACAAATGGCGGCCTCGTTGTTCTCCGTGACTTGCGTCTCCAGCACGGCCGCTCCTCGGGCCACCGCCCAATTCTTGACGGATTCCGCCATCGCCCGTCCCACGCCCTGCTGCCGCACCGCACTGGCCACCCACGCCCGGGCCAGCGTCACGGTATCGGTAACGTCCCACTCCATGGCCTTCCCCCGAAAGCGCCCCACGAAACCGGCAACGAAGCCGACCGCTTCATCGGCTTCGATGGCCACAAAAGCCACGGCATCCGTCTCTTTGCCGAACCGCTCGGCCCGGGCATCCCACTGCGCCGCGGATCTTGCCTGGGCCTCGGCCAACGTCTCGCTGAACGCATCCGGCGCATCAGCCAGCATGCGCAGATGCACCTTGCGCAACAACCCCCCATCACTCGACTGTACATGCCGTATCTCCATAATGTCACCCGGAAAATCGCAACGACGGTTATTCCTCACCGATGTGGGCACGGATCTCGGCCGTGCGGGGCCAGCTTAGCTCGACGTGCTGCTTTTGCAGGGCGTCGCGAAGTTCAGTCGCTGGTACGGCCGGCAGATCGACGTCGAGGTCTCGCGCCAGGGCAGCCGCCGTGCCCGCGGCCTGACCCAGTTGCATCATGGTGCGCGAGAGCCGGCAACTCGACGCCGCCAGCGAACTGAACCCCGCCCCTCGGCAGGCCACCAGGACGTTGCTCATGCCCTGAGGAATCAGACAGCGATAGGGAACGCCGTAGGGCTCGACCACTTCGAAGGCGCCGCCACCCGCGCCGTGACGATCCAGAGCATGATCGGCCAGCGCGATGATATCGGGATGGCTCTGCCCCTTCAGACCGGCGCGAATGTCGTGCTCGGTCAGCACGTACTCCGTCACGACTCGAGTCGTCTCACGGACACCCAGCGCCGGCGCGATCCAGGATACCCGGTAGCCCCGGAACTCGGGCCAGCGTTGCTGCACGTGGTGCCAGAAGGCTCGGACCCGCCGCTCGCATTCCCGGTAGGCCTGGTCGTAAGGCTGCCGGGCGAATTCCGCGCCTTCCATCGTCGGCAGCATGTTGCAGTTGTAGTCGCCATTCGGATAGCGCACGGCACTCATCGCGGGAAATCTCCCCCACCAACATGCGGCAGGCACGCCCTCGGGCAGAGGTTCGACCTTTGGCTCCTCGGTCGGTGTGACACGGAAGATTAGCGTCACGCCATTGAGCCGGTCGTTGGCCTCGGGCGGCGCACTCGGTTCTCCGAAGCGCGCCCGTGCCTCCTGGCCGCTCATCATGGCACAGCCGCACGCCTGGCACAGGGCGCCGCCACCGGTGGCGTCCACGAAGAATCGCCCCCGCACCACGTCTCCGGAGGTCAAATGCAGCGCCCGGATGCGTCCGTTGGCGTGTTCCACCTTGGCAAAGGTCGTCTCGGTCAGGATGGTGACGCGCTGCGTCTCGGCGAGCATGTCGCGCAGAACGCGTTGGTAAACGCGAGGTTCGAAGATGACGCCGTGCCAGTGGGCCTGGCGAAACGCGGCGTCGGCCGAACGTTCGGCACCTGGGTGGCGGCGCAGCGTGTCACGATAACACCGATCCGGATCGATCACATGTTCGCCCCCGGGGAACGCTGACCAGCCATCCCAGGAGATATGCCGTCCGAATGAGTAGATCCCCACGGCCTGTGGATAGGCTTTCAGTTGCTGATAGATCTCGAAAGGAAAGCCGGTTCCGCCGACGCCGGGCTCCCACATCGACACTCCCGCGCGCACCGCGTTGCCCCCGATCCCCTCGGCCTTTTCCAGACAGAGCACCGAAAGCCCGGCCCGCGCGGCCGCCAACGCCGCACCGAATCCACCGCTGCCCACCCCCACAACGATCAGGTCGTAAGCGCGTGCAGGGAGCGCGTTCGGTACCGCTTCCTGACCGCGTGCCCCCGACGAGAGCCCGCTGATGCCCAAGGCCGTCAGGAGAAGAAAAACCCTCATTATCATCCCAACTCCGCGCATCGGCTACTGCCCCTGCCATTCGAGGACGTTCATGGGATCGCCGCCCGGGCGTGCGCTCTTGCTGCCGCAGCGAAGACAAATCGACTGTGCCCAACTGGCCATGTTGCTCCTTCGCAGAAACGCTACTGTCGTTGCACCCCACTCGAAACCATCTTCCACAAAGCCCAGATTTCGCAGTCGGCGTGATGGTCGTCCGGATAGTGTTCCCGCAGAGCCGCGGCCACCGCTTGGGCCCGGTTCAAGGTCGAGATCAACCCGGTGCGGGAAAGCTCGGCGTTCTGAAATGCCTGGGGAAAGCCCCCGCAGTTGGTCAAAGCACTCATACCGAGCCCGATGAGGTCGTACCCTTTGAACGCGAAGCGTGAGTCGGCAAACGCCGCGTGACATTCCTCCGTGGGAGCGAGAACCGCTGCAAGAACATTGACCGGCGTGATGCCCCGCACGCGTTCCAGGAGATAGTCAAGGTCGCGGAAGAAGTCGATGGACCCGTCTTCATGCACGTTGTGCTGCCAGTCTTCACCCTCCAACCGGTCGATAACGCAGGGGCACAAGCTACTGTCGAGCGACACGACCTCCTCCAACTGGGGCAGGCCCGCCCCCGCCGTGTAGTTGGCCCAGTTGTCCCCTAGACTCGGGTCGAAAGGCTCGACAGCGATGTACCAGGGCTCGATCATTTCATGCCTTTCCAATATCCGGGACTCGTGTTCACCGGCCCTGCCATTCCAGCACGGCCAGGACGGGGTCGTGGTCGGAGGCGACGGGTTCGTCGACGATGGTCACTTCTTTGACCTGCCACGGGTCGGTGGCGCGGATGAGGATGTAATCGATCTTCGAACGTGGTGCGACGACGTCGGTCCAGCCGTCCTGGAGCAGCACGTTCATGGGATCGCTGCCCGGGCGGGCGTTGAAATCGCCCGCCAAGATGACGGGTGGGCCTTCTTCTTTGTCCAGCAGTTGGCTGAGGCGCCGGGTCTGGAGCGTGCGCAGTTCGTTATCCTGGTGACACAGGTGCGTCCCGACGAAGGCGAGCGGCCCGATGCCCTCGACCTCGACGCGCACCTCCAAGGCCGCACGCGGCTCGCGTTCGAGCTGGTAAGGCAGTGGATGCACCAATACCTCTTGGATCGGAAAGCGCGAGAGGATGGCCTCGCCGTACTGCCCTCCCTGGTACGGCATGGCCTGGCCATACGCGTGGTGCATCTGGCAGAGCTTGCCCAACAGCTTCGCTTGATCGACCCCAGAGGCGCGGCCGGTGCCTCGATCCACTTCCTGAAGCGCCACGATGTCGGGCGACAGATCGTTGATGACCCGCGCAAGCCGCTCGTAGTCGAACTGCTCATCGGTCCCTTCGCCGTGATGAATGTTGTACGTCAGCACGCGCAGCGTGCGCGGCGTCTGCGGCCCGACCGCCCCGCCGTGGCAGCCGCACAGGCCAACCATCAGCAGTAGCGCCAAGACTGACGCCATCAGTTTCCTTCTCGTCGTTGCCATGGCTCAGCTTGCTCCTTCTCGTCCTGGTTCCTTCGTCACACGTCCTTCATCTTGCGGTATCGCTCGATTACGATGGCGGTATATGGATCGACCGGCAATTCCAGGGCCCGGTCGAGGTCCACCCAAACGTATTCCTGCGCTTCGTGGTTGAGGACCACGTCGATCGAATCGGTCCGGCACGCATAGTCGAAGAAGATGAAGTGCCGTTCCTGCCAGAACCGTTCGTCGTGGATGAACTCCTGGAAGCAGATGAACTCGATATCGTAGATGTCGAGATTGGTCTCTTCCTTGATCTCCCGCCGCAGCGCGTCGACCATCGTCTCGCCCAACTCGATGTGCCCACCGGGAATGACGTACTTACCCTTCCACTTGTGCGAACGCATCAGAAACAACTGCCCCTGTGTGTTGAAGACCAACGCCCCGACCGTGGGCTCGGGATACTGTTGTGCGGGCATCTCTAGCGCTCCGACTGTCCGGGCGGCGGGAACTTCGCGGCGGCATCGTCAAGGACGAGGACCCAATCGCAGCCGCGACCCGAGGTGGGCGGCACGAACGTCTGGAAGCCGACGTTGTCGCCGGTGTGCAGCGGCTCGGCGATCCCGTACCGCGGATCGAACCACGTCGCCGCGACGCGCGGGGCGCGAATCGCCCCCAGGTTCACCATGAACTGCTGACCGCGCGGCGAGTAGATGAACGCGAACGAGCCGTCGGAGGCCAGCGCGGCGCGGACCTTGGCCCCGCCCGTGTCCGGCCCATCGGCGATGATCGACGGCGCCGGTTCCAGCTTGGTGAACGGACGCGATTCGAACAGCTTGCGGATCAGCCCCATCTGAAAGGCGCCCGGGTGATCGAGCGACTCGTGCCAGGGACCGTTGGCCCAGATAATGGATGTGCGTCCGGGCTGCCACATCTGCCAGATGCTGTTGTGTCCGTAGGTGTGGCCGCAGGCGCCGGCCAGCAGCGACCAGTAAGCCGCCTGGCGCACGTCGTACGCATCGAAACGCAGCGTCGCCGTGGCGTCGCGGTTGTAGAACCCCACGGCCAGCGTCTCGTAGCGCGGCTCGCCGTCCAGGGTCGGTTTGGGCGGGCTGAGCAGATAATCGTGCTCGGTGAACAGCCCGTTGTCGTGGTCGCGGGCGGCATGTGACGACTGGAACATGTTGAAGTCGAGCCAGTCGGCCTGGTGGAAGTAATCGGACGACAAGCCCGGACCCCGGGGATGATAGGTGATCAAGTGCGCGCCGCCGTCGCCCTCGCGCAGCCCCTGCGCCAGCGCGGTGACGGTGGCCCGCTCGGTATCGTTGCGGATGTTCGCATCGCCACCCAGAACCCAGATTAGCCCTTTGTCCCGATAGCGACGGCCCAGAAAGCGCCCGTAGACCTTGGCATTCTCGGGGGTGAAGATCCCCGAACCCGCCTTCCAATAGCTGCCCCAACTCGGCAGCATGCCCATGGTCAGCCCCACTTCGTTCGCCTTGTTGACGATGTAATCGACGTGTTTGAAGTAATCCTCGTTGGGCCGGGCCGGGTCTTTGTCCGCCAGCGGCACCGCACCGTAGGGATTGGGATCGGTCAGGCCGTTGAGTTGGGCGAGCACCACGGCCTGAATCACCGTGAACCCTTTGGCCGCCCGGTTGGTCAGGTAGCGGTCCGCCTCCTCGCGGTTGAGCCGATGGAACAGTTCCCAAGCCGTGTCGCCCAAATAGAAGAACGGCGTGCCATCGGTGTACTCCAGATAGCGATGGTTCGCCGTGACGCGCAACGCCTGGGCGCCGCACGCCGATACCATAACCATCCCCACAAGCAGCGCCAGCATCCAACCGGTGCGCTTCGAACTGACAGAATGTTTCATGAGTTTGTCTCCTCTCGCGAATCGTGCGAGCGCCTTTGTCATCGGGCAACCCTGCCCTCGTGCTAGGTTTGAATCTGCTCCATGGCCTGCGCCAGCTCGTCGAGGACCGCGCCCTGCGCCTCACCGAAGGTGTCGAACGGACCTTGTGCGGCCTCCTTGCCACCGGGACCGATCCGCCTGACCTCGTAGCGCACAGACGGCTGCGTCAACCGGTCGATGTGAACGGTCAGCACCGTACGTTCGGCCGCCATGCTCTGCGGGCCTCTGAGCAATCCAAACCGCCACTTCACCATGGTCCACAGCGAGGGGTAGGCCGGCCGCGACAACTGCACTTCGATCGTGCCTTGCTCGACCAAAGGTCCCTCCCAATCCGGGCCGGCGTCGGCCAGCAGAATGTCCAGTAACCGCCGGCAGTCATCCCCCGGCATCGTCTTGAACTTCGCCCCCGGCGGGATGCCCGGCCAACGCAATGTCCATTCGTACGTGCCGTCGGGCGCGGTCGGTTCATAGAGCATTTGCTGGACGGTGGCGATGATCAGGAATCCGATCAGCGCGGTCGCCGTTACCCGGACCACGGAGCGCCACCGGTTCGGCTGTCGAGCCGGATGCTCCGTGTTGCCTGTGGCATCCTTCGCCTGTTCCGCGTTGCGTTCGGGCATACTATCGTTCATTTCATTCCCAGTTTCTTGTTCTGAGCCAGCAGTTGCACCGCCTCGCCTGCGCGGTTCGCACGCGTGGCCTCGCGCTTGGCGCTGGCGATCCACCCGATGAATTGCCGGCGGTACGACGGCGCCAAGGCCTGGAAGTGGCGCTGCGCCGCCTTATTCCGCGCCAGGGCTTCTGTCAGTTCAGTCGGCACCTCCGCCGACGATCGCTGCGTACCGGCCTTGCCCCATTGTCCGTTCCGCTTGGCCTGCTCGACCTGGGCCAACCCGACCGCGGTCATTCGCCCGGCCGCGACGAGCTCGGCCACGCGCTGCTTGTTGGTCGGCGACCAGACACTGTTCTTACGCCGCGGCGTGAACCGAACCATGTGCTTTTCATCGTCGATTCGTTTGCGGATGCCGTCGATCCAACCGAGGCACAGCGCCTCGCGCACCGCCTCTTCATAGACCAGACCGCCCTTGCCCGTGTGCTTTTTATAGAAGACGAGCCACAGCTCCGCTGCGGTGGCGTGGTGCTTTTTCAGCCACGTCCGCCACGCCTGCGCCGTCCTGAAGTGTCGTTGTTTGCCAACCTCGACCATATCGCGCTTACCGCTGCCTGCCTACGGCTTTGACTTCTCCAGAAGCTCCTTGATGCCGTCCAGGGACGACCGACCCGCCTGGCGGCCGACCACATCCATCACTTTCATAAACACCCCGAGCCGGCGAGGCAAGGGCGAATGTGCGAAATCCAGTGCAGGGACGATCCGCGCTCCCTCTGCCGCAGTTCGATGCGGTCACGCAGAATCACGGGCGGTTCCATCCGGCGACCATTCGCCCCGCAACAGGCTCATGATATGGCAGTTCCAGTAGGCGCCGTTGACACGAGCACTGTCGCGCAGGAGGCCCTCCTCCGTGAAACCGGCGCGCCTGTAGCAGCGTAGCGCCGCTTCGTTGCCCTCAAAAACGCCCAGGCCGATGCGATGCAGCCCGAGTTGCTCGAAGCCGAAGGCCACCGCGGCGCGCACCATGAACCGCCCCCAGCCCTGCCCCCGATCGTCGGGCCGGATCATCACCCGCGCCAGCATAGCCGAGCCGGCCTGGCGGCGGTAGTCGGCAAGTTCGCAATAGCCATGGATCGTAGAGCCCTCGTACAGACCGAGCGAATACAGGGCGGGCGGAGCCAGCGCCGCCAGCAGGTGACGCCGGAACTGCCGGGCCGTCAGAGGCCAGTGAAACGCCGCCCCGGCCCACTGCATCATGTCACCTTCCGTCCCGACCCAGGACAGAACTTCGACGACATCCTTTACACGAAAACGCGTCAACTCCATTGTCACGTCCTCTGCCCCTCGACCCATACTATCTATCACCGAACTGAAAAGACCGCACCCTTCGAGCCCGGTCGTCGTTGCGCTTGTCACGGCACGCCGCCCGGCGCCAGGCCCGACGTCCCTACGGTACTCGATCCAAACCACGGCGGCAACTGTGAAACGCAGGATATTTCCCTTGACAATTGTCCGGTTTTCGTGTAAGAGTACGGGTGATATCAGACGGAGCTGATATGGGTGCCGAGGAGAACGGTAAGGGGCAAGGTCACTCCCAGAACAGCCTTCCAGTTTCGTACCTGACAGATTGAAGGTGCGCGCGACGACAGACCAGCGGTGGAACCGCTATGCGCGCCGGTGATCGACGGTGACAACCTCAAGATGACGACGCGGCCTTATGGAGAAGGTCGCGCAAGGATGAGAAGACCATCAGTTGACAAGGAGGTGCCGTATGAAGAGGTATGCATTGCTGCTGTTACTGGTACTGGTACTGGGGCTGAGCACGTCGGCCTGGGGCACGCAGATCGGGATGGGTTACGTCAACACGTGCCTGGACATGGGCCAGTGGCGGTGCTGGAATCCCTGTCCGACACCGTGGCCAAACCCATGCCCGAATCCATGCCCCAATCCGTGTCCAACGCCCAACCCGTGCCCCAACCCTTGTCCGGGCACCTGTCCGCTGCCCACGCCTGACCTGTGCGGTCGTTTGGATGCCACGGTGGGCCTGAAGCATTCGGCCTTTCATTACGCGCCGGTCTATGGCTGCGGCAATCCCTGTTTCCCCTTCGCCATCGCGCGCTGAAGGTAAGCAGGTATCCGCCCCAACGGTATGGGTCACAGCACGGGTGACGCAGGAATGTCTGCGCCGGCCGCGAGCCGTCGACGACGCTCGCGGCCGGACGCGATACGCCGTAACCACGAAGCAGCCCTTGGCAACTAGTCGGCGTCAGAACGAGCCCGGAGAAAACCTCACTCCCCCGTCTCCAGGCATTCAAAGATCGCCCGAGTCCGGCTCAGCAGGCAGGACCGCATCGGTATGCCACTCGTAGGCGCCGACGTCGACACCATCCCCCTGGGGCCGGACGATAAGGTCGCGGTCGACCTCCGGCGCGTCGAGACTGCTGCCTGCATCGATCGCCACCGCCCCCGGCAACAGGTGCAGATCGAAATGCTCCGCGTCGACGAAGAGAGTGGCCGGGTCGTCGATTCTGAGGTTGTTTTCCTCCAGCACGTCGGCCGCATTGTAAAAGTCCGTGGCCAGGTTGTTGCGCACCACGCAGTCGACCGGAGCCGTCCCGTTCTTGTGGTTGGCGATACGAATCCAGGGCGGACCGGGCCGGACGTCATTGCGGTCCAGCACGGTGTTATTGATGACCAGACAGCGCCGCGCCCCTAGCAGCGTGATACCATGCCAGTGGTCGGTGACGATCACGTTGTTCTCGACGATCCAGTCGACGAAGGTGCCGTCGAAGCAACCGATGCCCTGGAGCGTTCCGCGATGCGGCTGGTTCGGATCCTCGTAGTTGATGATGGTATTGCCCCGCAGGATCATGCCGACCACCGTGCCACGGCCCACGCCCTGCGGACCCGTAGACCACGACTGAAAACCGTCGTCGTGGTTCCCATTGACGTCGTAGCAGTTCTTCACCGTGTTGTACTCGAACGTGCAGCGGTCGCCCAGCCCGCGCAAGCCGTCACCGGCGAAATTCTCGACCAGATTGCCATGGATGACCGAGTCGCTCGCACTTATGGAGATCCCGTGGTTGATGTTGCGCAGGAGATTGTCGCGGATCGTCATGCGCGTCCCGTCGACTTGCAGGCCGTTGCAGGCCAGTTGGTCCCAGTCCTCAGCACTCCAGGGCGACGCGTCGGATACCGAACGAATCGCGCACTGCTCGACCACGATGTCATGGACGGGGCCGTGCCAACTGTGGCTGTCGAGATCGACCAGGGTGCGCCGCTCGTAGGGCTCGGCCAACTCGGCACTGACGGTCAGCCCGCGCAGACTCCAGTGCCCGCCGGCCCGGATGCGCAGCGCCGACAGCAATGGCGTATGCCCCTCCTCGGCCGCCAGTGTGATGTTTTCGGTATTGTAGTACCCGGTGATGAACAGCGCGCCGTGAAACCCCGAGCGCAACCAGATCGTGTCCCCCGCCTGGACCGCAGCCCCGGCATTGTGGACCGTCAGCGTGCTCTGCTCGGTGTACGGCAAGGCGTCCCACTGCTGTGATTCCACCAGTCGGGCGTCGAAAACCTCCTGGATCGTCCGCCACGGCCGCTCGGCACTCCCGTCGCCCGTCGGGCTGCCGTGGACCGGGTCGACATAGAACTCGGCGGCCGGCACGGACCGGGCCAACAGACAAAAACTGACGCAAAAGACCAGGGTGCGCGTCATGGCATCTCCTCCACGATTCGAACAATGATGCACATGCTCCCATCGTAGCAGTCTGCCCTCATGCAGTCCAGATCGAAACACACTGCCCCCGCCGCATGCCGTAGGGGCGACCTACTGAGTCGCCCGGTTCCCGCATTCGCATCGGTCACGTGGTCTCAGGTTCGGGTAGGCACAGGGGCCTACCCTACGGCATTCCATACGGACGGCGCATATCTATCTGGCCCCGAATTCCTCGGCGCTGACGTTGCGTATGAGAATCTCTCTTTCGGTGACCCCATTGACCTTGTTGGGTGGCACGGGCAGTGTCACTTCCGCAACGACCATTTCGTACATCGTGGCCTTTCTAACCCATCGGGTTCCCAGATCGACGTAGAGATCACCCTGGTAGTGCGAGGCGCCCACCACCCGTGTCTCCATACTCGGCATGGGCTGTATCCGCATCTGGAACGAGCTGTCGCCGGAGTCATAGGCCACCATGGCACAAGCATGCCCATCCACCACGCTGAGGCCTCTTAGCTCAAGCGTGATCTCGCCGTTGGTGAACGTGGAGCCCTTGGTGACATGGCGGCCGAGGTGCACGGGCCCCTCGCTGAACGCGGCCGCGTGGACGATGCGATCGCCGATCCGCTCGAGATCCTGAATCCCCTTTCCCCCGGCGACGGGGCGGGCGAAGACATTACAGAAGGCGTGGAAATCGATGAACGCATTGTAGATGACGTACGGCTTGTCCGGCGCCACCGGCTTGCCGTTCGCATCGGTGAGATTCTCGAACTTGCTGTGATCGATGCCGAACACCTGGCCCTTGTCGTCGATGCCTGTATCCGACGGCGCGAAGTCGTACGTCCAGTTGCCCAGCGCCGGCAGCGAAACCTCCGGGGCGTCCCCAAACTCGATGGTGAACTCGGCGCAGGTGTATTGATCCACCTCCTGGCCGCTGACCTTCGCGGGAACGCATTTCAGGCGCAGCCGCATCGTATCGGTGCCCAGGCGGGTCCCGTCGAGTGCGTAATTGGTGGACTTCGACGTCATCACGAAATACTGGACCTCGGCCGAGCGCTCGGTCCCGAGATCGAAGGGTTGCTTCAGGATCGCGTCGCTCCCGGCCGCGACGCCGCAAACCAGGACCACGCCACACATCGTCAATAGGCTCAACGTCTTCATTTTCGTCTCTCCAATGATGGTTTCGGTTCCGTCTTTCCCGTTGGTCAGTGTCTTACCGGTTGCTTTCGAGCTCCGCCAGCGCGCGGCGGGCCCAGGCCGCGTGCATCGCGTAACCCTCGATACCGTTCTCCATCGCCAGCCGTCCGGTCACCGGCATGTGCGCCCTGGCCTCCTCCAGATAGCGACGCAGATGCGCGACGTACGCCTCCAACTCATCCGCCAGATTGCGCAGGAAACGCAGCGTCGCCGCCCGTCCCACGATGCCATCCATCAGCGCAAAACGCAGCAGCAGATCGTCCAGGCGCCAGATCACATCGTCCCTCGTCACCGCCTGCCGCAGATGCCGCTTCAGCACCTCACGCCCCTGCCTGGTCATGGCATAGACCTTCCGCGGCCGCAGGGCCGTGGCGTCGTCGACCTTTCCGCGAATCCAGCCGTCCTTCTCCAGGCGCTTCAGGGCCGGGTAGACCGCCCCCGGGCTGCTGCTGAAGTGCCCCATCGGCGTCGTGGCGAAGGTCTTGCGAATGTCGTAGCCGGTTTGGGGCTGCTGGGCGATCAAGCCCATGATGGCCAGCGAAAGGGTCGAGATGTCCGTCTTCTGTTCCATAATACGCTCCGATATAATACGAGTCGTACTACCCGCCAAATGTTTACCTCCTTTCTCAAAAATTTCCGCCCGCCTCGCGGAATTCCCGTCCGCGTGGTATCATGGCACCGATCATAGGCAGGAGCCTGGGTTGCGCAGGCGGCGGGAATCGATCTCTTCTTCAACCAAAGGATGATTTGGCATGAGAACAGCAATCCTGATCGTAGCGGCGACACTGATAGCCAGTCCCTGTTTCGCGCAGCGGCCCGCCCAAGGCCCGATGTCGCCGACGCGTTACACGCCGGAGGCCATGGGATACGAGCTCTTCTGGGAAGACCATTTCAACGGCAACGCCCTGGACCCCAACAAATGGGACGTTCGCGGCGTGGGCCCGCGGGCGGTGGGCTTTGTTTCACCGGAGGCCGTCAAAGTTGAAGATGGATTTCTGAAACTGTCGGCGTTCGTCAAGGACGATAAGATCCTGATCAGCGCCGTGGGCACGCAGAAGCATTTCATGACGCGCTACGGCTACTTCGAGTGTCGGGCGCAGCTCCAGAAGTCGGCGGGTGTCTGGGCCGCCTTCTGGATTCAATCAACCGACATCGCCAAAGGTGAAGATCCCGGCAAGTACGGCGCCGAGATCGACATCATGGAGTTTTTCAAGAAGCTGGGGACCGACATCGTCTCGCACAACGTGCACTGGGCCTACGGGCCGAACCAGCAGACGACGCACGGCATGCAGAGCTACCTCAAGGGCGTCAGCGAGGGCTTCCACACGTTCGCATTGGAGTGGACGCCGCAGAAGTACAGCTTTTTCGTCGATGGTTATAAGTTCTACGAGGTCACCGAAGGCATCTCCCACATCGCCGAATACATGATCCTCAGTATGGAACTGCCCTCGAAAATGGAAGAGCTGAAAAACGCCGTCTTTCCCGACGTCTTTGTCGTCGATTACGTGAAGGTTTATAAGAAACGGTAGGGGCGAATCATCATTCGCCCAGACCGTCTGGGCGAGCCATGGCTTGCCGCTACCTGAGCATCCGGCCTCACAATGAATACTGCGGAATTTTCATCGTCTCGCCGTCCTTCATGGACGACAGGTGCGCGTAGTAGCCGGGAACGGTCATGTTCAATGCGTCGATGACATCCACCCTGGGCTTGCGACCGCGCAGGATCGCGTCGATGAAGTCGTCCCCGAGATAGCCATGCGAGCCGCCGTGGCCCCCGGGCACCACACCTGGCGGCAACGCGTATTTCTTGACCTGCAAGCCACCCTTGATCGCCTCGTGATAGCGCTTGCTGCCGGTCCGGTCACCCGTGAAGGTCTTGTTGAACCCGCCGTACTCGCCCCGGAGGCGTCCCGCTTCAAGGTACTCGCCCTGCGAATGGCAGATGATCATGCGGGAGAGCCCGCCCTCGGCGGTCCGGAACAGGCCCACCTCCGACTTGAAGGTGTTGCCGATCACGTTGGGGACGCGTTTCTCTTCGCCAAAGAGCGGCGTGCCCTGGCAGGAGACGTCCAGCAGAGGCTTGTGCGTGATGCCGACGTAGTAGGCCGTGGCATGGGTCGGATACCACATCGGACAGCCTTTCTTGCGCCAGTCTTTGTACGAGCCCAGGGCCGGTGCGCCCAGTGAATGGGGATGACAGTACTCGCCCTCGGAATAGACGATCCGCCCGAACACTCCCGCGGCGTACAGCTTCTCCATGGCGTAGAGGTCGTCGTGAAAACACGACGTCTCGAACATGGCGTAAACCAGTCCTTTATTCTTCTTGCAGCACTCCAGCAGTCGCTCGGCGTCCTCGATATCGCCCCGGAAGGCAGGGACCGCGGTGGCCACGTGCTTGCCGTGCTCCATACAGAGGACCGCGTGCTTGGCGTGGGCCGGCGCGTCAGTGGCACAGAAGATCGCCTCGATCGAATCGTCCTTGACCATCTCCTCCAGCGACGGGTACGTCTTGCTGCACTTGGCCTTCCGCGCCATCTCCGCGCAGCGGTCCGGAAACAGATCGCTGACCGCCACCAGCTCGACGTTGGGATGGTCCTGGAGGCTGAACTGCAAGCCGAACCTGCACACGCCGTGCCCGACGATCCCGACGCGCACCTTGCGCTCGCTAAACGGCTTCCAGACCTGGGTCCGGTCGACGTCGGTCTCCGTCTGGTCAAACCCGGCAATCTTCTCACTCGCCTGCGCCAGCCCGAGCATGGAACTCCCGGACGCTGCGGCCGAAGCAGTCAAAAACGATCGACGCGAAAGTCTCGACATGGCAGAACACTCCTTACTTGTAGGTTAGGCGTCTCGCCTGACCCACGCTATTGCCCCATCGCCTGCTGCACCGCTTCGGCGCCAAAGTCAGGGTTCGGGATGCGAAAGCTTATGTTCTGGATGATGACCAGCGCCAGGACAAGACCAAGGACCACCCACAGGATGTTCCTCTGAATGCCCAGCGACACCCACAATAACCGCTCTCGAATGGTCAGCCTCTGCATGTGTCTCCCTTTCAGGCTATGAGCAGATTAGGGTTTCGCCAGCTTCTGGGCAAAGAACCAGTCCATGAAACCTGCGGTGAAATAGGCGAAATCATCGATGACGTGACCTTGCTTTTCATATTCATGATACCGGACGTCCCGCGCCCCCGCTCGCTTCAACATCTGATAGCTCAAGCGCGAGCCGGCCACTCCCTTGTCACCATCGCCATTGAAAATCCAAAGCGGCAGGTGCTTCAGCACCGCCGCCTGCTCGACGTTTTGCGGCCCCTGCGAGAAGCCGGACAACGGCGCCGCGGCGGCAAACTTGTGCGGATAATGCCGGACGAAGTTCCAGGTCCCCATGCCGCCCTGCGAGAACCCGGTCAGATAGAGTCGCGTGACATCGATATGCGGCCCCTTCGGATCGCTGTTGAACTCCTCGACGAGAGCATCCATCGTTTCAATCACCATGGCGCGGTAGTGGTCCTGAACCCACATGTCATCGAAGGTGCGATAGCGCGGCACGAACAGAATATGCGGATGATCGGATTGCACCAGCGGGAGCGACCAGACGCCCTTGGGGAATCCTTTGTGCGTATCGATCGTCAGATCGGAATAGCCGTGCAGGAATGTCACCAGGGGGTATGTCTCACCCTTTTTCAATGCCGCGGGAACGTACAGGTGATAGGGCAGTCCATTGCTGTGCGTGCGGTCCTCGTAGAGCGTGTCAAGATTGGGAATCGACCCGTAGGAATCGCGAATCGCCTTGAGCTTCTGGCTCTGTTCGGTGGTGATAACCTCATACGCAAAGCCCTCCGAGCCCTCGCCCCCGGCGGCGGTCTCGTTGCCTATCACGACCCCGGCTCCGCCGCACAGCAACCACGTCCCCAGCAAGACCATCCTCCAGAACCAGGCCAACGACTGATACGTACCGTGATGTCCCCACGCGCCTTTCACATCCATCTCCTTATCCACACACCCAACGTTCCGCAACCGTCTCATCGTTCCGCAGTCCGGGCGCCGCCCGCCGCGGCCCGGCACGCCCTGCTCCTGTATCGTAAGCCAGAGACCACCCCACTTCAAGAGAGATTCCCCACCTGTCCCAGCGGGGCCAAATGCAGTGTCCGATTTCCACCCTGCGGTGAATGCGTGTCTGTGAAAATATCCTGGCGCGCTGCTTCTTGTTGCGTTAGTCTTTGTTCTCCAATAGTTTAGAGAACAAGGAGAAGGTCAATGGATGGGCACATTACCGAGAGGCAACTGAAGGCACTTCT